>Ga0116164_10000217_pt1 | contig 55575 bp, 51 predicted proteins | sample AD_UKC109_MetaG_FD_89888 | JGI IMG/M metagenome (GOLD analysis project Ga0116164, IMG submission 89888) | Active sludge microbial communities of municipal wastewater-treating anaerobic digesters from Hong Kong - AD_UKC109_MetaG | ecosystem: Engineered > Bioreactor > Anaerobic > Digestate... | reverse complement strand
CGTAGTCGATTTCCGGCAGCAGGTTCATGGTTTCTTTGGTGAACAGCGAAAAACCGGGGCCGCCGATCATCAGCTTGGAGTTCGGCAAGGTCGTTTTGACCTGCTTGACGGTCCATTCCACCGCCGAGAACATTTCCCGCCCATAGAAGGCGTAGTTGCGCCAATTGACGCCGATGAAATCGTAAGGGCCGGCCGCCAGCGCGTCGTGCAGCGCTTGGCGCGGATTGTCGGCGGTGTTCAGATCGACGATGGAGTAATCGCCGCCCAATTCGCGTTGCGCGTAGGTGGCAATGCTGGCCAGGCCGAGCGGATATACCGGCAGTCTTCGTAAATAAAAACTGGTCGGACTGGCGATCAACAATACGCGCATGGCGTTCACCCAGTTAGACTTTAGTCGCTGCGAACCATATTACCATCCCGTCGATCCAGTGGTTGAACGTGCTGAAGTTGCTGCGGGCGAAAAAGTCGATCAATTCCTCGTTCGTATAGGCCGGCATGCCGAAGCCGTAAATGCGCTGGCGGATCCACGAATGATAGATCTTGCCGGCATTGTCCGCGCGCATTTGATCACAGATGAAAGCCCGTCCGCCGGGCTTGAGCACCCGGTGGATCTGATTGAGCGCGCCGACCGGATCGCTCCACAAATAAATCGAACTGGTCGACACGGCGATGTCGAAATGATCGGCGGGCAATCGCAAGGTGTGCGCGTCCATCACGCGAAATTCCATGTTCCGCCTGTTGGCCATCGCCGCGCTGCGTTCGGCGAAGGCGATCAGGCTGGGCGATTGATCCACGCCGACCAGGTCCGCGTCGCCGACCAGCCGGCCGATTTCCAACAGCATCGTTCCGTGACCGCAACCGACGTCGAGAATGCGCTTGCCGCGCCAACTTTCGTCGACCAACTTGGCTGCCGCGTCGCGATACAGCGAACGAGCCAGGTACTTCTGCATGTAACCGAAAAGCCAACCCAGCGGCGAAGCGAAAAACCTGATTTCAAATTTTCGCAACCGGAGAACCAAACCGTTCTGCTTCGTCATTGTTGAATCGCTCATGTCTTTGCTATTCGGGTTGCCGACTTACCGGGGGAGAAAGCAAGTCCTTATAATTATTTTCCAAACGGATCAACAAAGGCAATAGAAATCGTACCAGACGCATTTCTTTTTGAATGTACCACGGTGCGGCCATCGGCGTCTCCTGCCGCCATGTTTTCGCCGTGGCCAGCGCCAAATCGAGCGCGAAAATGCCGACGTTCGAACGGATCAACAACTCGTCGCCCGCCGGATCGAAAATCGGATGCCGCGCGATCGGCCCCACGTCGTAACGCCGTTTCACCTGCCGCGCCTGCGGATCGTATGCCAGCAGCTCGCCCGCGTAGTAGTTGACCACGTACAGCAAACGCCGCTTGGCGTCCCACGCCAGATCGCGCACGGTCAGCCCCAGCTTTTCGCGATGCACGATCGCCAGACTGTCCGGATCGAAAATCAACAACTCGCCGGTGAAAAACGAGGTGAAAAACAACTGCCGCCCGGCCGGGTCGATCTCCAGAAAAAAGCCGTAGCAGTCGTTCAGCTCCACCTGCCGCCGGTATTGCATCGTCGCCGCGTCGCCCTCCAGCAGCCACAGGCGCCCCACGCCCAGCACCATGCTGTAAAAACGGTCGGTCGTCGGATCGTACGCCACGTCAAACAGGTAACGCCCGGCGGGCAGCGGCGGCGAATAGGCGATGTCCGCCGGATCGTCCAGGCCGATGCGCACCACGTACCGCCCGTTGTCCTGCGCCGCGAAAATGCGCCGGTGCGCTTCGTCGAGCCGGATCATATTCAGCAGCTTGGCCGTCACCTCGATCTCGCGGTCGATGACCGGCGGCGATTGCGCCAGCCGATACAGCCGCCCCACACCGCCCACGTACAGCGCGTCGTCGCGCCCCGGCTCGTACACGCAGCGATCCCCCGCGCGATCGGCGGTGGCGATGCGCCGCCAACGCCCGTCGGATTGGAGGAAAATGAAATCGCGCTTGCGCGGACCGAGCACCAGGCCGTCGGCCAGACGCGCGGCGAACATGTGATCGTTGCCGAGCGCCTTGGCGCTTTGCGATTGCGGTTCGTAAGCGTGCAGCAACCGCACGCCCCGCTGCTCGCCGATGCCGCGCGCTCGATCCAACGGCATCCCCTGATAGCGGATCACCGAGATCGCGAACAGCAACGAAGCCAGCACGTAGAAAAACAGGGCCGCCGCCGCGAAGTGTTCCAGCGCGCGCCGTCGCCACACCAGCAGCAGGTTGAGCGCGATCAGGCCCAACAGGACGAACGGTACGAACGTCGGCTCCCAGCTCATGATGTGCTTGTGCAGGTACAGCAGCAGCACGAGCGAAACCACCGTGTGCAGCACGAAAAAAAGCCGGCGTTGTCCGAAACGGGAAAACCCGAACAGCGCGCCGCTCCACAGCAGGACGATCACCGGCGTCGTCAGCGAGCCCAGCGTCGCCAGCAGCATCACCAGCAGCAGATACAACGCGGCGCAGGTGTAATAGACCGTGCCGATCGCCGCCGGCAGCCAACGGTGGAACGTGCGCAACCGTTCGCGCCCGAGCGCAAAGCCGATCACCCCCGCCGCCAGCAAGACGCCGACCGCCAGCGGGTGACGATCCAGATGCGTGGGCAGCAACGTGCCGATCGGCAGCAGGTACACGACGAACCCCGCCGCGAGCGTCAGCGCGCGGTCGACGAACGTCAGTTCATGCCACGACGACGAACCGGATTCCGGCATGCGTTGCACCGTCCTTGTTGGTTGCTTGAAGTCCTGCGGCTCATGCTAGAGCACCAAACGCCATGCCCGCAAGCGCTCAAAGGGATAAACGGCGCGGGCGCGGCAACAACCGCAGCCACAGCAATTGCGCATAACGCCGGCCCATCCGCAGCAAACGGAAGTTGCTTTTGCCCTCTTGGCGATAGCGGTAGACCGTGGGGATTTCCGCGATGCGCGCGCCGGCGCGGTGCGCTTTGATCGCCATTTCCGGCGAGATCGTGAAATCGTGGCTGCGCAGATCCAGCGCCGCGGGCAGCGTCGCTTTCATGCCGCGAAAGGCGTTGGTGATATCGTGCGCCGCCATGCCGAACAGCAGCCGGGCCGTCCACGAATAGGTGTGCGAGAAAAACGATTTCACGCGGCCCAGCTCGCCGTAATCGCCGCCGCGCATCGCCCGCGAGGCGATGACCAGATCGTAGCCCTGTTCCAGCATCGTGAGCATGTTGCGGATGTCGTCGAAGCGGTCGGAGCGATCGGCCATCATCCAGATGACGTACTTACCGCGCGCGGCCCGCGTGCCGTCCAGCAGCGTCGCGCCCATGCCGCGATTGCGTTCGTGCACCAGCACGCGCAACGCCGGCCAGGCCGTCGCCTGGCCAAGCAACAGCGCCGCGCTCTCGTCGTCGCTGCCGTCGTCCACCGCAATCGCCTCCAGGTCGATCGTCTGCGTCTCGGCCCAGGCGCGCAAATCGGTCACCAGCGCGTCCACGTTGCGTTCCTCGTTGTACACGGGGATGACGATCGACAGCGTCGGTTGCTCGCGCGAGGTCATCGGCGCTCCCCGCCGCGCAGGCGCGTGAGCAAATCGCCCGCCAACATGGCGGCGCCCTGCAGCAATTCGCGGAAGGTGAACAGGCCCAGTCGCAAATGCCGCACGATGATGCGCGGGCGCAGGTAGAACTTGAGCATCGCGCGGCGCAGCAGGGCGTTGATTTGCGCGTGGCTCAGACCGGGCAGGCGCCACATCGCTTCGCCGGGCGCGGGCCGGTACTGGTTGTTGAATTGCCGCCACGGCAGATTGGGCGGGAAGGTGCCTTTGAATTGATCGTACAGCGGCGTGCCCGGGTAGGGCGTGACGCGCGCGAAGCTGGCGACGTCGCAATCCAGGTCGAGCGCGAACTGAATCGTCCGGTTCGCCTCCTCTTCGGTTTCGTGCGGAAAGCCGATCATGAACACGCCGTAGGCCAGCAGCCCCACTTCCTTGGTCAGGCGCATCGCCTCGAAGGCCTGCCGCGGCGCCTGTTGCTTACGCGCCTCGCGCAGCAGCCGTTCGCTGCCGCTTTCGAAGCCGTACAGCAAAAACAGGCAACCGGCGTCCTTGAGCGCCCGCAACAGTTCGCGGTCGGCCGTGTCGATGCGCACGGTCGAGAACCATTGCATCTCGTGCTGCAAGTCGCGCTCGCGCACCAACCGCGCAAACTCCAGCCCGTCGTTTTTGGTCAACGGAAAAATGCCGTCGACGAAACCGACGTTGCGCAAACCGAATTCCTCGTGCAGCCACTGAAACTCGTCGACGACGCTGACCATCTTGCGGCGCACGACCTTGGGTGTCCACAAATTCTGCGAACAATAGGTGCAGCGATTGGGGCAGCCCCGCGAGGCTTCCATCGCGCCCAACGGACCGCGAAACAGAAGGCGCGGCGGCGCCTGATAATCCTTGATGTTCAGCAGATGCCAGGCGGGCCGGGGCAGGCTGTCCAGGTCCTTGAGCTGCGGCGCAACCTCGGCCGGAATCACCTCGTCGCCGTCGCGATACGCCAGACCGGGGATGTCCGCAAGCGAGCGCCCGGCGTCGAGCGCGGCCAGCAATTTCCCGAAGGTGATTTCGCCCTCGCCACGCACGATCGAATCGATCGGCAGCGCGCGCAGCAGCTCGTCGGCGAAATACGAGGCGTGCGAATTGCCCAGCACGATGTGCGTTTGCGGACGCGCCTGTTTCACCCCGCGCACAATGGCCTCGATCATCGGCAGGTTCGGCGACAGGCACCCGATGCCCAGCACGTCGATCGCGTGATTGCGCACGAACTGCACGATCTGCGCGGCCGAACGTTGCGAGGCGTACTGGTCCTCGGCGTAGGTCTGATGCCCCGCCGCTTCGGCGACGGCGGCCAGCCTGGCCAGCCCGCACGGCGCCATCGGCAGCATCGATTGACTGTACGCCCCCGCGGCGACTTCGCGCGGCGAGGATGGATTGAGTAGAAAAACCCGCATCGTTGAAGTGTAGCCCCGGCGCGCCCGGCGGCGCAAGTTAAGGCGGTGGTCCGTGCAGGAAAAAGTAATCGAGCGGCAGCGTGGGCATCGGACGGGACGGATCGTTGACGATCTCCGCCGCGCCGGCGACGTCGCGCAGTTCGATGAAGCCGAAGCCGTCCAGCGGGCTGCGCTGCCGCCGCAACTGTCCCGCGCCCCGCAACGACAGGCTGTCGTAATAGTGATAGGCCAGAACGATCCGCCCTTGTTCGTCGGGAACCAGGTCGCTCAGACGCAGCCGATTGCGCGCGGCCGCGACCTTTCCCGATCCCGCCAGGAACCACGACGGCTCGCGTTCGACGCCAAAAATTTCGAGACAATCGATCGTCCGCAGCGGCGTGTACAGCGCCGGCCGCGCGTGCAGCGCTTGCTTGAGCCGTTCGCTGTAGGCGACCACCCACCCGATGTTGTACGCCGCCAGCAGGCGACGATGCGCCGCTTCGCCCAACGTCGTCAGGTCGTGCGCGCCCAGGCGGCCTTCCAGCAAATAGGCCTGGTAGAGCACGTTGGCCGATTCGGTCGAAGGCAGCGCGACGTACTGGCGCGGCACGTCGTACGCCAGCAGCGAGGACGGATCCACCCCCAGCGGTTGCCGGTCGGGCCGGCCGCTGGCTTCCAGCGCGATGCGCGCGCGATCGTCGGTGTTCTCACGCAACCAGCCGGCAAGCTCGCGGTAGGTCGCGGGCGGCTCGTTGACGAAGGGCTGATGCGGGAAGAGCGCATAAAACAAAACCAGTTGCGCCGCCAGCGCCGCCGCCGCGCCGTAGGCGAACCGTTGCCGATTCGGCGTGCGCTCGATGCGCCAACCGGCCAGCACGAACAGGATCGGCGGCAGCACGTCCAGCAAACGCGTCGGGAAGAAGCCGGTCAGAATCCGCACCAGCGACATCGCCGCGACGATCGACATTAACAAAACGGCGAGCGCCGCCAGGTCGCGCAGCGGCGCGGGCAATTCGTCGCGCAGCCGTTTGCGCCACGGCGACGCGGCCAGCGCCAATAAGATCAAGGGTTGCAGCAGGGCGACCATTAAAAAGACCAGTCCGCCGCTGCCGTGCCAGTCGACCGGAAAGGCGACGAAAATTTCCGCGTTGAACGGCAGCGCGGCCAGGTGAAAACGCACGAACGGTCCCAGCCACGACCAATTGAGCGCCGCCGCGCCGATCGTCGCCGCCGCCATGCCGATCAACGGCAACGGCCGCGCCAGCGTCCGGCGGCCGCGCAGCAACAGCACGAACGCGGCGAAGAAAAACAATAGCCCCTGCTCGATGTGCCACCAGCACAACAGCGTGCCCGCCGCGAAAAGAACCGGCGGCCAGCGCCACGGTTTTTCGCGGGCCGTCGCCAGCAGCGCCAGCGCGTAAAACAGCAGCGGCGTGGCCGAAAAATACATGCCCATGCTGGCGCGGATGAACGAGTAGCGCAGCGAAAAGAAATTCATCAGCACCGTGGCCAGCATCGCTCCCGCCGCGGCGAAAGGCCCCAAACCGAACCGGCGCGCGGCCGCGTAGGTCAGCCACGGGAAGGCGACGAAAAACAAAAGCAGAATCGTCTTGATCGTCACCGCCGCCGGCCATCCGGTCGCCGCGCCGATCAACGACGGCAGGTTGTGCGCGATGATCGTGGCGCCGGGGTTGAGCAACAGCCCGGCCGCGAACGTCGGATCGTACCCCCAGAACACGCCGGTTTCCGCGATGAATCGCGCGGTCTGATCGGACTGATAAAAATATTTCGGATAGTTTTCCTGGTACAGCGGCGCGGTCGAAAAGAAGGCCCACGAACCCAGACGCGCGCCCAGCAGCACCAACGCCAGGGCGGTCACCAGCAACGGCGCCGCCCAGGCCTTTCGCATAGGCGTGGGCATATTCGCCGTGGTCGACGCGCCGCGAGCGTTTGGCAAAAGGCGATCCTTTCCGCATCGGGGGATGATTTCTCCGAAATTATGCGGCAGGGCGCGGCGCACGACAAGGCGGCGGCGTATTCATCCGATCCGCCACGCGACGGTTGCTTGAAAACGCGCATCGTTCCGTCTATCGTTGATCATCGGCAATAACGGCGGAAGGTGAAATGGCGCGGCGACGCACGAGCGGATCGTTTACGCGCAAGCTGCTGACGGCGGTGCTCGCCCTCGTGGCGGCGCTGGCGGTGAGCGAGATCGTCGTGCGCGCGTTCTCCTTCGACTGGCGCTACGCGAAAAAGCTGTTGTATTACCAGAACGCCGATCTCGACGCCCACGAGCCGGTCGACGATCCGGAACTGCTCTTCCGCCTCAAGCCGGGCGACTATTCCTTCGAAACGCACCACGTGTTCGTCAACCGATCGCGGGCGCGCAGCCCGGAACGGCCGCCCGCCAAGCCCGCCGGCGCGTTTCGCGTTCTGGTGTACGGCGGCTCGAACGTCTACGGCTCGCTGCTCGAGGACGACCGGACCTGGCCCGCGCAGTTGGAGCATAAACTCGCCGCCACGCACCGGACGCCGATCGAGGTGTGGAACTTCGGTACGTCCTCGTACGTCAGCGGCCAGATGGCCCGCCTGGCGGAAATTACCGACCGCGCGTTGGCCGCCGACGTCGTGCTGCTGGCGATGACCAACGCCGGCAGTCGCGCGTTTTTGATGGGTCGGCCGGTCGAGCCGCTCTTCGCCAAATACCCGCAACTGTGGCGCGAGCTGGTCATTCCCTCCCGCCTGCACAAGCTGCCCGGCGGACTCGACACGACGCTGTTGCGCCATTGGCGGTTCTATCGCCTGACCATGCTCGCCGCGACCGAAAAGGTCGGTCCGGCGCGACAGGTGGACGAGCAGCGCATGGAAGACGAGAACATCGACAAGATCCGCCGCTACATTTTTCAGGCGAAAAAATACACGCAGGTGGCCATGTTCATCTGTCCGGCCGCCTCCGCCGAAATTTTCAAGTACCACCACGAGAACCTCGACATCCCCGTCTGCACGCTGACCGCCGCGGGAAAGCCCGAGGAATACGGCAAGCTGCATCCGCCCGCGCACGTCATGGCGTGGTACGCCGACGAACTGGCGGCCTGGATGGACCGCAGTCTGCATCTGCCCGATTAGCGGAATTTGAAACGGAACACGCCCAACGACGAGGCGCACACGACGCGGTCGTCACCGGGGGCGATGTGCAGGGACCGTACGCGCGAACCGACGAACACCTTGCGGTGCAGTTCCATCTCCGGCACGCGGATTTGATAGAGGTAGCCGTCGAAATACCCGGCGACGAACAGCATGCGGCAATCGTCGCTCAGGCGCATGAAGCGCACGCCCGCCGCCAGCTTGAGCGTTTTGAGGACGCGCGGATTGTCCAGATCGAGTTGCCGGATTTCGCCCAGCGACGGCAGGCTCAGATACAGCCGGCGGCGCGGCGCGTCGATCGCCAGGCGAATTTCGAAATCGGGAGCCCACATGGTGAAGCGGACGGTATCGGTGTGCAGATCGATCCAGCGCACCCGGCCCCAGGTCGTGGCGATCAGCACGTTGTTTTGCTCGTCGCGCAACGCGTCGCGGCTGGCGTTGGCCGGAATGAAGCGGTCGAAGGTGAAATCGTCCAGCTTGAACACGCCGATGTCGCCGGTGAAATCGTCGCCGGTGTACACCAGGCGCTGCGCGGGATCCAAAAACAAATTGGTGAACACGCGTCCGGGCTCGTGCACGTTGGCCAGGGTGTTCAGCGTGCGATCGTCGACAACGACGATCCGCTGGTTCTCGGCCTCGGCGAAAATCAGGTGATTCGCCTGGATGTCGTACAACACGCTGTCGCCGGCGTTGTGCTCGGCCAGGGTTTCGAAATCGGCCCGACCGGTAGGCAGGGCGATGATCGAATTGGCGTTGCCGACCAGCGTGTAGGTGCCGGCCATGTTGTCGGCGGCGAACCGGGCGAGGGCGAAATTTTTTTGCCAGACGTCGGGCTGGACGTCCTGCAAAGTCAACACCGGCTCCAGACGCGGTTCGTCGAGCGCCCGCCGCAGATCGTTCGGCTCGCTGCCGAAATAGAAAACGCCCAGCCGGCTGATCAGCAGAATGATCGTCGCGGCGAACAACAGGGCCGGGCGGCCGATCCGGCGCGGCGAAGCGAATATGACGCCGGCGCCGCCGAGCAAAACCGCGATCACGATCGCCGCGCGCGAAATGCGATAGGGCATGCTGAAGGCGTACATCGTGGCGATGGCCAGCATCATGAACAGCAGAAAACGGCTTTCCCGCCGGCGGTACAGCAACCAGAGCATGAGCATCACGAAGGCCAGGACCATCACGAAAAAGACACCGTCCAGGATGATGACGTAATAGCTCAGCAGCGCCGCCCAGGCGCCGACCGCGACGTAATAGACCACGGCCAACACGCGATGCAGGCGCGGCAGCTTGCGCACCAGCAGCACTTTAACGAATACCGCCAGCGCCAGCACGATCGCCGCGTTGAACATCGGCATCCAGGTGAGGGCGACGACGTCGAACGGCGCCAGGTGGGTCACGTAGCAGACGAAGGCCGTGGCGGCGACCGCCGGCGTTTCCAGCCAGGCGGGCAGTCGCAGGGAATATTCGGTGTTCGGCGTTTCGTCCATCTTCGTTTCACTGTTTGAAGTCACGGCAGTATAGCCAATCAGGGTTGAAACTGGAACTGGGGAACCAGCGTGGCGAAGTCGTAACGGAACGCGCCCAACGACGAAGTGAACAGCACCTTGCCGCTGCCCGGCGCGATGTGCAGCGTGCGCACGCGCGGTCCGGCGTAGAGGCGCTGCGCGACGCTGAAATCGGTCGCGTCCAATTGATAGAGGTTGCCTTTGAAATACCCGGCCGCGAACAGCCAACGTCCGTCTTCGCTCAGCGTCAGGTAGCGAATGCCCTTTTCGATGTTCGCCTTGGCTTCCACGATGCCCTTGTCCAGGTTGACGCGCCAGATGCGCCCGGTGCTGGGCGCGGAGATATACAGCTTGCGTCGCGCCTCGTCCATCGCCAGATGCAGGTGCACGTCGGGGACGAACAGTTTGCGGATCGTTTCGCCGGTGTGCGCGTCGATCCAACGCACGAAGCACCAGCGCGAGGCGATCAGCAGGCCGGTGTGATTGTCGATCATCGCGTCGCTGCTCGCGCCGGCGGGCAAAAAGGCGGTGAAGCGGCTTTCCGGCAGCGAATAGACGCCGATGTCGCGCGTGTAATCGTCGCCGGTGAACACCAGCCGATGCGTGCGGTCGCACCATAGGTTGGTGAAGGCGCGCCCCGGAAAACGCTCGCGGGTCCGTTCCTGCAGCGTGGCGTCGTCGAGCACGACGAACTCGTTCGTTTCGTACCCGGCGATGATCATCCGTCGCCCCGACGGATCGTAGGTCATGGCATCGGCGCTGCGTCCTTCGATCAACACCTGCGGTCCGTGGCCGAGCGGATCGATCGCCACCGTCGCCGCGTCGCCGCCCAGGATCGTGCGCGTGCCGGGCGTGTTGTCGGCGGCGAAGCGCAGTTGCCGCCCCAGCGCCGCCAGGGTTTCCGGCGGACCTTTGTCCAGCGACACGATGCGCTGCACGTTGGGTTGCGTATACACCTGCGCGGCCAGGTCCGGATCGCCGCCGTAGTAAAAATGACCCAGCCGCAAAAAGAGCACGGCCAGCACCGCCGCGTAAAACAACGCCGCGCGCCCGACGATCCGCACGTCGAGCAACAACATGCCCGGCAACAGCACCACCGCCAGCAGCACGCTCAATTTTTCCACCGGCGTGTTGGGCATGAAATGCAGCAACACCAGCGGCGGAATCGCGAACAGCACCAGCAGCCACCGTTTTCGTTCATGCACGGCCAGCACGTAGGCCAGCCCGATCGTGTAGATGACGGCCAGCAGGGCGAAGAGCGGATCGAAAAACGAAATGTAATAGGCCAGCGCCAGCGCCCACAGGCTCGCCAGCGGGTAATACAGCCAGCCCATCACCGCGACGAAACGGGGAAAGCGCAGCCGCAGAGCGTTGCGCAGCAGGGTGAAGCCCAACAGCGCCGCCACGATCCACGGCAGGGGAAAGATGAACACGGCGATCACCAGCAGCAGCGGCAGCCATTGCACGGCGAAACAAAACGCGCCCACCAGCGTGGCGGCCAGCAAGACCACCGTGCGCGGCAGGAAAGCGCTTTGTTCTTCGGCTGTAAAGCGAGGCATGAAGCGAGGCTAGCCAAGCCGGGCGGGCCAGTCAAGATATTCGTTTAGTTGATATACCCCAGGCTGCGCAGTTTCTCTTCCAGGTCCGAGTCCAGCGGCTTTTCCTCGACCTTGGCGCGCTTGACCTTGTAGTGGTCCCGCAACATTTGTTTCAACTTGCCGGCCATCTGCTGGTTGCTCTTGAACAGATTGACTTTCTCGATCGGGTCGGTTTCCAGGTTGAACAGTTGGAAGCGCTTCTTTTTCAGGTCGTGAATCAGCTTCCAGTTCTGATGCACGACGCCCTTTTTCCTGGCCATCCGGAACGTCTCGGCGAAGACCGTCCGTGGCGTGTCCACCTTGATTTTATTGCCTTTGATCGTGAACGTCTTGCCGGAAAACGCTTTGGGCGTTTGTTGCCCGATCAGCGTCAGCAGCGTCGGCGCGAGGTCCGATTCCTTGACCGTGGTTTTGATGCGCTGCGGGCTGAAGCCGGGCGCGCGGATCATCAGCGGAATGCGCAGCACCTCGTTGTACAGCGTCCGCGAGTGCCGCGTGCCGCCGTGGTCGCGGAACTCCTCGCCGTGGTCGGCCATGAACACGACGATCGTCTTGTCGTGCAGCCCCAGGTTGTCGAGCTTTTGCAACACGCGGCCGATGTGATGGTCGGTGAAGGCGATCTCGCTGTCGTATAAGTCGACCGGCTCGTTGCCGTAATCATATCCCTCGTGTTTGAGGTAATCGTTGTGCGGATCGAAGTAGTGCAGCCAGAGGAAAAACGGTTTGTTGCTTTCGCCCAGTTCGTCCAGTTGCTTGATCGCGATGTCGCTGACTTCCCCCGAGCTGTGGATTTTCTTCGGGTGCCCTTTTTCCAATACGGAGTAGTCGAAGAAGTCGAAACCCTGATTAAAGTTGTACTTCGGCTCGAAAATGAAGTGGCTGACCACCGCCGCGGTGGCGTAGCCGTCTTTGCGCAATTGCTCGGCCAGGGTCAGATGCCGCTCGGCCAGCGGTTGTTTCCAATTGGTGATGCCGTGGTCGCGCGGCGGCAGCGAGGTCATGATCGAAGCCACCGAGGGCATGGTCCAGGGGCTGTGGCTGAAGGCCTGCTCGAACAGCGTGCTTTCTTTCGCCAGTTTGTCGATGTTGGGCGTGATCGGCCGTTGATAGCCGTAGCATCCCAGATGATCGGCGCGCAACGTGTCGACCAGAATCAGCACGATGTTGTGCTTGACGGGGGGGGACGAACAACCTAGCGCCGCCGGCAAAAGCGCCGCCGCCAGAAAAAATATCAAAAGCGAATTATGCAAACCGGCCCGTCGCCGGATCGTGCGTTGATTCATCGGTCTTTCATACCCTTCCGTGGCCCATTGTTTTTCGCGCCGTTCAACTTTCGCGTGCGCCCTGGGAGTGTAGCAATTTGAGCGATGATTTCAACCGTTTATAAAGTTATGCATCCTGCGGAGTGTAGGAAAAGCTTTCAAAAACGATTAGTTCCGAGATTTGACGGCAAAAAAAATATTAAAAGGAAGTGTTTCTTTTCGCCGGTTCTACCGATACGTATTCACGTGCAACAGCCAGGTGCTCTATCGGACGAACAACCTGACGAAAGATTGAAAAAATGAGCCGCAGTGAAAACAAGGTATTCAATTTAAGAGAATACGGAACTCCTGAAATTCGCCAGCGAATATCGGTTTTGGAACGATTTCGTCTGCTTCTGGACTACGCCAACGACGCCGTATTCATCTTCGAGTATCCCTCCGGCGATCTGGTCGATTGCAACAGCCAGGCCCGTCGCTATGTCAACCACCGGGAGGGCGTTGAGTGCCATGCCAATTTTGCCGATCTTGTGCCGAATGAGGCGTGGGCGGAAGTACAACGCCAACTGACCGACTTCAACGACGATACGGTCAAAACGCAGCCGATCGAATCGCGGTTCATCGGCCGGGGGAGCAATATCCCGGTGGAAATCACCGTCGGTCTGGCCGAAATGGAAGACGCCGACTATGCGGTCGCGGTCATGCGCGACATCACCGAACGACGCCTGCAGGAACAGCGCTTGCGCGAGTCGGAGGAAAAATACCGCACTTTGGTGGAAACGGCCGGCGACGGGATCTGCATCGTGCAGGACGAAAAAATCGCCTACGCCAATCCGAAAGTGGCCGAACTGCTTGGATATTCGCTGGATGAACTGCTTGGCGTTCACTTCGGCGAGGTCGTTCATCGCGACCATTTCAATCGTCTGATGCAGTTGTATCAACGCTATATCGACGGCAAAAACGAAAAGGGCGTCATCGAGGTCAATTTCGTCACCCGCGACGGTTCCTATCGCCCGGTGGAGTTGACCGGCAGCGCTGTCTCGTTTGCGGGAAATCCGGCGAGCCTGGTGGTCATCCGCGATATTTCCATGCGCCGCAAAACAGAGGAAAGACTGCGCGAAAGCCAGAAACAGTTCCGCCTGATCGCCGAGAACGTTTCCGATGTGATCTGGGTGCTGGACATGGATTTTCAGACCTTCACGTTTCTCAGCCCTTCCGCCGAGCGCATGTACGGCATGTCGACCGCCGAGTTGACCGGCGAACCGATGCTCGACCGCCTGACGCCCGCGTCGCAAGCGGTGGTTCAACAAGTGATTGCGGAAGAAATGACGTTGTTTGAAAACGGCACGGTCGATTCGTACCGCACGCGCACGATGGAGCTGGAGCAACACCGCCGGGACGGCAGCACCTTCTGGACCGAAGTACACGCTTCGTTTTTACGCGACGACAACGACAGACCCATCGGCATTCTGGGCGTGACGCGCGACATCTCCGAGCGCAAACGCCTGCAGGATGAGCAGCAAAAGCTGATCTCCCTGGTCGAGCGCAGTTCCGATTTGATCGGCGTATACACGCTGGACGGGCGGATGATCTACGTCAACGAAAGCGGCCGCAAGATGATCGGCCTGGAACCGGATGAAGACCTGGCCGACAAAAATTACGTTCACCTTATGGATCAGCGCCAGCAGACGAGATTGTATTCCGAAATCATCCCGGCCATCAAAAACCAGGGCTTCTGGCGCGGCGAAGGAACCTTGGTCCACATGCAAACCGGCGAGCCGGTCCATGTGGATATCCATACGTTTACCATTTTTTCGCAATCCACCGGCGAACCGGCCTACTTCGCTACTGTGATGCGTGATATCAGCGAGCTGAAGCAGTCCGAACGAGCGCTCACGTTCCGTCTCGAAATCCTCCAAATTATTGCCGACATCTCGACCCGGTTTATCAACCTCGAATCGGGCCAAATTGACAGTGAAATCAACCAAGCTCTACAACGGTTGGGTCGGTTCGCCGGAGTGGATCAGTGCTTCTATTATGTCATCGGCCCCGATGGGAAAACGGCTTATAAAACCCATCATTGGCTGCACAACACGCCCGTTTCGCCGGCCCATACGATGCGCACCATCGATACGGAAAAATTCCCGTGGTTGCTGGTTCACTTGAATCGCTTCGAACCGATTTTCCTGTCCAGCATCGACGACTTGCCCGCCGAGGCCGTCGCCGAACGCGAGTTCATGACCGCCTCCGGTCTGCGTTCGATCGTCTTTGTGCCCATCGCCCTGGGCGGTCGCCTGGCCGGCGTGCTGGGCATGGACTGCGTCGGCGACAACCACGCCTGGACCCCCGAATACGCCTCCATGCTCGCCACCATGGGCGTGATTCTCGCCAGCGTGTTGGCGCATCAGAAAAAGGAAATCGCCCTCGCCAAATCCCGGGCGCAATTCACCGCGTTCATGGATCATCTCCCCGCCGGCGTGTTCATCAAAGACGAAAACGGCCAGATGGAATACGTCAACGAGTACCTCAAGCAGAACTACGATGCCGGTCGTTGGCTGGGTTTGTCGACCGATGCTTTTTTCACCGAGAACATCGCGCGGAAAATGATCGACCAGGACGAGCGGGCGATTCGCGAGGGCGTCGTTTCCGATACCTATGAGCTCACCGACATCCGCGGCGATAAGCGGCACGTCCAGATATACAAGTTCGCCATTCCGGGCATGGGCAAAACGCCGCTGGTCGGCGGCATCGGATTGGACATCACCAAGCTGGCGCAGGCCGAAGAGGAAAAGGACCGCATCGGGGAACAACTACGGCAGGCGCAAAAAATGGAATCCATCGGGCGTCTGGCCGGCGGCATCGCGCACGACTTCAACAACATTCTGACCGGCATTCTCGGTTATGCCGACTATCTGTTGGTGGTCACCGAAGGACAAACCGAGCTGGCCGGCGATCTGATGGAAATCAAGCACGCGGCCGAGCACGCCGCCGAACTGACCCAGCAGCTGCTGGCCTTCAGCCGCAAGCAGATGATCAGCCCCAAGACGATCTCCCTCAACGATCTGATCAACAATTCCAAACGCATGCTCGAGCGGATCATCGGTGAGGACGTGCGTTTCTATGCGCAGTTGGACGTCAAGCTTCATCCGATCAAGGCCGACCCCTCGCAGATCAACCAGGTGCTGGTCAACCTGGCCGTCAACGCCCGCGACGCCATGTCCGAGGGCGGCAAGCTCATCTTTAAGACCGCCAACGTCCACTTCGATGAAACCGCTTGCCGGTGGAATACCGAAGCCACGCCCGGCTACTTCACGCTGCTGTCGGTTACCGACACCGGGCACGGCATCGACCAGGAAATTCTCAATAAAATCTTCGAGCCGTTCTTCACCACCAAGAAAAAGGACCAGGGCACCGGCCTGGGCCTGGCCACGGTCTACGGCATCGTCAAGCAAAACGGCGGCTTCATCACCGTGCATTCGCAACCCAACGAGGGCACGACCTTCAACGTCTATTTCCCCGCCGTACTCAACGAAGCGGCGTCCGAGGATAAGTCGAGCAAAAAGAGCGAATTGAGCCACGGCACCGAAACCATCCTTCTGGCCGAAGACGAAAAAATCGTCCGCGAGCTGGTGCGCAAGGTGCTGACCAAGTGCGGTTACCAGGTGATCGTCGCCGGCGACGGGCTCGAGGCTTATCGCCTCTACAAACAAAAGCAAAACGAAATCGATCTGGTCCTGACCGACGTGATCATGCCCGGCATGAACGGCCGCCGGCTTTACGAAATGATTCGCCTGTTCAATCCCAAGGCGAAAGTCGTGTTCATGTCCGGCTATGCCGAAAACACGCTGACCAGCCAGGGGGTGGTCGAGCCGGGCATGAAGCTGCTGCCCAAGCCCTTCAACCAGTTCGATCTGCTCAAAATCATCCGGCAAACGCTCGATGGCCAATAACGGTCACGCGTTTAAATAAAACCGCCCGGACCATCACCCGGGCGGTTTTCCTTTTAAACTGAAGAGCTACGCGCGATTGGCGCTGCCCAGCACGTTGATGTTCTTGTGTTTGATCAGCTCGATCAACTCGTCGCGGGCCGGCCCCAGGTACTTGCGCGGGTCGAACTCCTTGGGCTTGGTGTACAGCACCTCGCGCACCTTGGCCGTTACCGCCAGGCGCCCGTCGGAGTCGATGTTGATCTTGCACACCGCCGAGGTCGCCGCCTGGCGCAGTTGCTCCTCGGGCACGCCCACCGCGCCTTCCAGGCCGCCGCCGTACTGATTGATCAGCTCGACGTACTTGGGCACCACGCTCGACGCGCCGTGCAGCACGATCGGGAAACCCGGAATGCGCTGTTCGACTTCCTGCAAAATATCGAAACGCAAAGGCGGCACGCTTTCGCCCGGGCCCACCTTGAATTTGAACGCGCCATGACTCGTACCTATTGAAATTGCAAGCGAATCCACCCCGGTGCGTTTCACGAAATCTTCCACCTCTTCGGGCTTGGTGTAGTGGCTGACCTCGTGCGACACCTCGTCCTCGATGCCCGCCAGCACGCCCAGTTCGCCCTCGACGGTTACGTCGTACTTGTGCGCGTATTCGACGACCTTCCGCGTCAGCGCGATGTTGTCCTCGTACGAATGCGCCGATCCGTCGATCATCACCGAACTGAAACCGGTCTCGATGCAGTTCACGCACAGCTCGTACGTATCCCCGTGATCCAGGTGGAGCGTGATCGGAATCTCGCTGCCCAACTCGCGCGCCAACTGCACCGCGCCCTGCGCCATGTAGCGCAGCAACGTCTGATTCGCGTACTTGCGCGCGCCGCTGCTTACCTGCAAAATAACCGGCGAGTTCGTCTGCGCACAACCGATGATGATCGCCTGCAACTGCTCAAGATTATTGAAGTTATACGCCGGAATCGCATACTTCCCGGCCATCGCCTTGGCGAACATATCTCTGGTGTTGACCAGCCCCAAATCCTTGTAACTAACCATTGTTTGTACTCCCTTGATAAACGATTCCAGCTCTTTTCATTAACTGCTTAATACTTATGCTCTTGAGGGAATTTGTCAAAGACAATTCCGCATTAATCGCGTCGGCGGTACAAATCCAGAATCACCGGGGCCTGGGGCGGAATGTCGCCGGTCACCAACCGTGTTTCGGTCGGCGAGGTGGCGATCAGCGCGGCTTCGCGGACAAAATCCTCCGACCCGACGATAGTTTCGAGTTTCTCCAGCAGCAGTTTGGGCGCATCCTTTTCCAGAATCATCGACGATCCCAGGCGCACGATCACGATGTACCGCGGCCGGTTGCGCTCGACCTCCCGCAAAACGTCCTGCTGCCACTGCCATGCCCGTCGATGCGTCGTGCCCAGCGGGTAGGTGAACACGAACTTCGTCGCGCTCTTGCGTTGCGCATGGTAGAGAAACTGCCCCTCGGTGCCGGCAATGAAAATCGATTCTTCCGGCCACGTGTGCTCGCGCAGGTAGCGGCCGATCTCTTCGCCTTCCATGAACGGATTGAGCCCGTATAGGATCCGCGACAATTGCGGTCCGGCGGCGAAAAGCTTTGCCTGGGTCAGCGTCGGATAAACCAAGGCCAACAGGAGCAGTACGACAACAAGCCCTTGGCGCAATACCGGCGACGCTTTGGCCGCTTCGAGGCGACTCAACAGGCGATCCAGCCCGATCCCCGCCGCCAGGCACAACGGCGGCAGCAGTTGAATGAAGTAATGCGGCGTGAAGCGGCCCGACGCCGCCGTGCCGATCCCCGCGCCGATCAGCCACAGCAGCACGAAGGTCAAATCCGTCCACCGTTCGCGCCGGCGCGCCAGGGCGATTATCCCGCCGATCCCCAGCGCCGCCAGCGGCCAGTCGCGCACCAGCATCCCACGCTTGAGCACCTGATAGACAAACGCGCGCAGACGATCGAGGGTCGACAGCGCCGTCGTGTAATCGAGGTTGTACCCGTACGCCCAGTACAGGTAATCGACGACGGTCCCTTTCCAGGCGAACAGCGCCAGCACGATTCCCTCGGTTGCGACGAGGCCGAGGCCGGCCAACACAAGGCCAAGCAACCGACGTCGGTTCGTGGTCGGCCGCAGCAAAATCAGCGTCGCGACGGCCAGCCCTTCGGCCAGCGCCACCGGTTTGGTCAGCGCGGCCAGCGCGAACAACACGCCGCCGAGCAGATCGGTCGCCCAAGCCCCTTCTTCTCGTCGAGACAGCAGCCACAGCGCGCCGACGGTCAGCGGAACCATGAACATCTCGGCGTTGCCGCTAAAGCCGAAGTACGCCGGCGCGGCCATCGTCGGGGCCAGCAGCGCCGCGCTCAACGCCCCGGCGCGCACGCCGAATTTCCGCACGGCGAACAGCGCGAACAACACGGCCGTCAGCGTCGCGGTCAGCGCGAACATCAAGCGCAGGTAGGGCACAGAGCGTCCGCCTGCCAGCAACAGCCAATAGGCGCAAAACACGCCGGGCGGTTTGGTCTCGACCAGATCGAGGTACAGCGTGTCGCCCTGGTGCATCCGGTCGGCCATGTAGGCGTAGCCGCCCTCGTCGCGCTCCAGCGGCACCGACAGCAGCGGCAGACGCAGCGCAAACGCGGCGACGATCATCGCCGCGGCCAGCCAGATCCAGCGCCGCGCCCCGTTCATCGTTTGTCCAATCGCGTCAGGCCGAACTCGCGCGCGGCGTCGTAGGCGGCCTGCATTTCATCGACGGTCGGTCGCCGGCGCAGGTCTTCGTGCCGGTACGCGTGAAAGCACGGATGATACTGCCCCATGATGTTCACGTAGGTGAACGTGCTTATCTCGCGCGCCAGAAAACGCATCGCCTCGCGCGATCCGGCCAGGTTTTCGGGCATCACCAGGTGGCGCACCAGCAAGCCGCGTCGCGCCGTGCCGGTCGCGTCGGTTTCCAAATCGCCCGTCTGATGGTGCATTTCGCGCAGCGCCGCCTGCACGACGGTCGGATAATCCGGCGCATGCGCCAGCCGCTCGGCGACCGCCTCGTCGGCGAACTTGTAATCGGGCATGTAAATGTCCACCACGCCCGCGAGCAGTTGCAGCGTGTCGACGCGATCGTAACCGCCCGTGTTGTACGCCACCGCCAGGTCGAAGCCGTGCGCGCGCGCCAGCGCCAGTGCGTCGAGCCACTGCGGCACGACGTGCGTGGGCGTTACCAGGTTCAGGTTGTGGCAGCCGTTGCGTTGGATCGTCAGAAAGATTGCGGCCAGATCGTCGCTCGTCGTTTCGCCGCCGGCCAGGCCGTGGCTGATGTCCTCGTTCTGGCAGAATTCGCAGGCCAGGTTGCAGCCGGAAAAAAAGACCGTGCCGCTGCCGTGCCGCCCGACCAGCGGCCGCTCTTCGCCGAAGTGCGGACCGTACGAGGCGACGATCGCCCGCGCTCCGACGCGGCAAAAGCCCAACTCGCCGCGCGTGCGATCGACCCCGCAAGCGCGCGGGCACAGGTCGCAGGCGCGCAGGCGCTCATGGGCGATGCGGGCGCGTTCGGCCAGTTGCGCGGCGTCGAGCGTGGGCATGATCCTCCTTCAAATGCACGCGGCGTAGCAGGTCTTCGTTTCGCTCAGGCACGCGGCGTAGCAATCCCAATCCTCGCCGCAGGCCGCGCCGCATTCGTCGGCGTCGGCGTTGCACGCGTCCAGACACGCCGGCTGCCAGCCGCATGCCTGTTCCTGGCAGTTGACGAGCAAGTCCTCGCACGCCGCCAGCTTGCCCTCGTCGCCGCCGGTCGCGGCGCAACAGTCGTTGAACGCCGCGATGCACCCGGCGCACTCCAGCGCACAGGCGGTGTAGTCGGCGCGGCAATCGTCGACGCACGCGGCGTCGAAACCGGAGCAGGTCGCCGCGCAGTCGAACTCGGCGAGCAGGCACGTTTCCTCGCAGGCGCAGGCGGTCTCGTCCACGTTGTCGAAATCGCCGCCGTCGTTTTCGTCCTCCTCGTCGGCCGGGCCGTCCGAGCAGGCGAAGGCGCAGGCGAGCGTCAGGCTCAGCAGCAAAACGCAAACCCAATAGCGCATCGTTGTTCCTTGCGATAATCTATTTGCGGATTGTAGCGAATCGCGCCGGGACGCGAAACCGGAAAGAAGCGGAAGAACATGTCCAAACGCCGATTGACCTCGAAAACACGCCGGCTGATTCGCCGCCTGGCGTTTGTCGTCGTCGCCGTCATGGCGGGAATCATCGCCATTCCCGTATCGGCCGAATTGGCTTTTCGTCTGGCCTCCGGATTGATCAAAACCTCTTTGTATCAAAAGACGGAGCGGCAGTTGTCCGCGCCGCGCTCCGTGCTGTGCCTCGGCGACAGCTTCACGCAGGGCGTCGGCGCCGCCGAAGGATACGACTGGCCGTCGCAGTTGTCGGTGCTGATCGACCGCCTGAGCGGACCGGGCGAATGGGATGTCGTCAACTGGGGCCGGGCCGGCGGCAACAGCGTGCAGGCGCGCGAATTCGGCGAACGTTTTTTCGCCAATCACCCGGAACGCGTGCGGTTGGTCATCTTCGCCTCCGGCAACAACAACGTATACAATTTTCAGGGCGCGCCGATGTTGCCGCCGGAGCTGGCCGAAGGCAGTCGGGCGTTGGCGGCGGACTATTTGTTGCGCAACGTCCGCGTGTATCACTTCGGCCGTCGTAGCGTCGAACTGCTGACTCAGGTGAAACAACTCGAAGACGCCGGAAAGGCCGAACCGACCCAGGCCTTATTGAGCGTGGAAGAGGCGGCGGAACGGGATTTCCTGGCGCGGTGGATCCAACGAGACATTACGCTGCTGCGCCGACAACTGCGGGAACACAACGTCAAAATCGCCCTGCTCAATTATTGGTTCGGGTGCCCGTGGGTGGATCAGGCCTACGCCGCTTTGCCGCCCGGCGACGATTTGATCTTGATCGACGTTACCCGCTTCGGATTGGATTTGCCGCTGGAACTGCTCACGAAACGTTTCTCCAACGGCGAAGACAGGCATCCGAACAAGTACGGTTACGCGCGCATGGCCGAGATCGTCTTTGCCGAACTGCGGCGGGCGGGATGGTTGGCGATCGACGGTTGATTGACCTTTCGCGCGGCTGGTATCATCGCGCAAACCCGTGGAGAAAAATCGTGCGCATCCGGCTGATGGTCATTTTGCTGTGCCTGCTGGCGACGACCGCCTGGGCCGAATCCGGCGTGGTCGCCTGGCGCGCGCCCGACGGTGCGGTGCTCTGGCGCGGCGGCGAACCGGCCGCCTGGGAACTGCTGGACGCCGACGGCGACGGCGCGCCCGAAGTCGCCGTGTTTCTCGCCGGCGCGATGTACACCCGCGTGGAAATCGACACCGACCGCGACGGCCGCGCCGACCGCGTGTATCTGTTCGAACCCGACGGTTCGGCCGCCGGCTACCTCGACGAGAACGGCGACGGCGTGCTTGAAACACCCTCCGGTTCGCCCGGTCAACAGCAGGCCGCGTTGCGCGAGATCGGTCGCGGCGGCGCCCTGTTCAAAAAAGCGTTGGAGATGCGCCTGGCCGCGCAGGCCGGGGAACTCGAGCGCGTCGACAAACCCGCGCCGTCCGTCGAGCCGCCCTTCGCGCGCACGGCGGGCAAGAACGTCGCCGTGTTCATTCGCCTCTCGCTGATTCCCGGCGCGCCGCCGGTGATGCTGCACCGCCGGGATTCGGTCGCGCAGATCGGCGAGTTCAACCTGCGCGCGCCCGCCGGCGTGGGTTGGGTGAGCAAGCGTTTCAACGCGACGATCCGCACCGACGCCACCGATCAACGTCCGCCGGAAAAGGGCGCGGTCGAATTGAACGTCTATCCGGTGTACGTGCTCGTGCCCGCCGCGACGGGCGAGGGGGCCGAGCAAAAGGTGATCCTGCAGATCAGCGGTCGCGTGTTGCGCCCGGGCCTGTCCGACGAACTGTTTTTCTTCACCCAGCGCCTCGACGCGTCGCCGTCGTTCATCCACGTACCCGCCCGCGACGACGCCGGGCGCGAAATCGGCCAGATGCTCATCGAGATGATTTTGCCGTGATCGATTCGCCAATCAATCCAACGCCCCGGCCGCGCGCCGGGGCGTTTCTTTTTAACAAAGGTTGCCCCCTTCGAGGAGGTGATTAGGTTTGGGCAGGGAGGTAGAAAATTATGAAAGAGATCCGCAGCGAGACGACGATCGATGCGTCGGCGCAGACCGTCTGGCGCATCCTTACCGACTTCGACCGGTATCCGCAATGGAACCCGTTCATCCGCGAGATCAGCGGCATGGCGGCGCCCGGGGGCAAAATCGAGGCGACGTTGCAGCCGGCGCAGGGCAAGGCGATGCACATCAAACCCAAGGTGCTTGAAGCCGACGCCCCGCGGGAGATTCGCTGGAAGGGGCATCTGGGCATCCCCGGCATTTTCGACGGCGAGCACGCCTTCACCATCGAGGCGATCGACGCCGATCACGTCCGTTTTTCGCAGCGCGAAACCTTCACCGGCGTGCTGGCCGGAACGTTGCTCAAGCGTTGGGGCGAGGCCACGCAGGAAGGTTTCCGGGCGATGAACGAAGCCCTGAAAAAGCGAGCCGAAACGGAAGCTTGAGCGATTCCAGGCAACTGTGATACATAATCACCCATGATTCCCTTGCGTGATTTGAATCCCACCAAACGCACGCCCGTGGTCACCTACGGCCTGGTCGCGCTCAATGTCCTTGTGTTCGTGTACCAGCTTATCGATCCCAGTGACGGTCTGCGTTTCGCCTGCGTGCCGCGCCAGATCATCCGCATTCCGCTCGATCGTTCGCTGTGGCCGCTGTTCACCATGATCACCAGCGCGTTTTTACACGGCGGCGTGCTGCACCTGCTGTTCAACATGTGGTTCCTGTGGATCTTCGGCGACAACGTTGAAGACAAACTCGGCCCCGTGCGCTTTCTCGGTTTTTATCTGATGGGCGCGGTGGCGGCCGCGGCGGCGCACATCATCGTGTCGCTCGGCTCGCCGATTCCGATGATCGGCGCCTCGGGCGCAATCTCCGCCGTGTTGGGCGCGTACCTGTTTTACTTTCCCAAGGCGAAAATCAAATCGCTGGTCATCTTTTTTATCGTGCCGCTGCCGGCGTGGTTGTTTTTGGGCATCTGGTTCGGCACGCAGATTCTTTCCACGCTCTCGACCGAACAGGGCGTGGCCTGGTTTGCGCACATCGGCGGTTTTCTCTACGGCTTCCTGATTTCCTTGCGCGATAAGAAAAATAAAATATAGGTGAATCACGATACAAAAAGGGCGGCTGCTTCGTCGGCAACCACCCTTTGTTTACTTTGATTCAGCGCCGTCAGCTAACAACCACAGCAACCGTCATCATCGTCGTCGTCGTCGTCATCATCGTCGTCGTCATCGTCGTCATCGTCGTCGTCATCGTCATCATCGTCGTCATCATCAATGTCGTCATCGGTCACATCGTCATCGCTGATGTCATCGTCGCCGGTGTCATCGTCGCCGGTGTCATCGTCACCGGTGTCGTCGTCGGCCGGCGTTTCGACGGTGATGGTAAACGCCTGCTGTTTGGCGGTTGTGCCGTCGTCCACGTCGACTTCGACATCGTAATCGCCCGGATCGACACCGGTGGTGTCCCACTCGACCAGGCCGTTACCGTCGATGGTCATGCCGGCCGGGTTGGTGTTCAACGTTACGGTAAGTTCATCGAGGATATCCTCGTCTTCCGCTTCGACCTGATAGGTGTAGGTTTCGCCCTGCGTCACGGTATCGTCCGGGGTGGAGGTGATGATCGGTTCGGCGTTGGCGTATTTGTTGTAATAGGTGTCCGTGTTGGCCGCGGTGTTGTCGTAACCGCCGCCGACGAACAGGTAATTGCCGACGGCAACCGACCAGGGTGCGCCCAAGGCTTCGGGCAGAACCTCTTCGACTGTCCAGGTTCCTTTGGCGGAAGAGTAGGACTGTACGTAGTCGGTGTAAGTGGTCCAATCGGTCGTGCGCCCCCCGGCGATGTAAATTGAGCCGTCGATATAACCGCAAGCGCGGTCCCAGGTAGGATTCGGATCTATCGGCGTCAAGGCAATCCAGGAATCCCCGGCAATGTGGTAGTGATAAGGCGTTACCGCCGCTGGAGGGAAGCCTCCGGGCGTTGTGCCGGCCAAAAGGACATCGCCGGTATCTTCGATTCCCATGCAAGTCCAGGCAACGGACACAGGGATGTCGGTTCCGTTCGCTTCAAATGTTTCGCTCGCCGGATTGAAGATATAGGTTGTGTAGTTGGAGAAACCGCCAAAACCATAGGCCAGGCCGGATGTCGGATCGTAAATCCAAATGTTGCTCTCATGTCCGGTCGTTGTGGGACCGTACGCCCAGGAATCGGTGTCCGGATCGTAGATCATTACCACGGTGTTGGCGACAAATGTTGTACCCAGGAAGGACATTACATATATTTTCCCGTCATAGACGAAACCGCCGGAGCGTAGGACGCTGTCGGGAGCATCGGTTCCCAATGACCAACTGTCGGTGAGGATGTCATAGATACGAACCTTGGCATTGGCGACAAATGGCGTATTGGTGACGCCGCCAATTACATAGATTTTACCGTCGATGTAATAGGCAAAGTTTGTGGCTGCCGGTGTTTCCGGCATGGTGGACGTCATGGTGACCCAGGCGGCCGAAGCCAACGAAGTGGAAATTAGCGAAAAAACCAGGAATGCTATTATGATAGATAATCTTTTCAATTTGCCCTCCTCTTTTCCACGTTTAATTATTCTTTCTATTTTTTTTTATTAATTAGTTGATGTCAATTTTATTTGAAAAGTGTTTTGTATCCAAAATCGGAAATGATCTTGTGTTGCGAGGTCTCTTTAATTAATAATGTTCGCCTAATCGAGATCCCATAACTACTTGGTAAGGACGCAATCATGGAACAAATCTCCGAAAAAGATAAACAGATGGCGCAAAAGTGTGTCGAGTGCCCGGTTTGCTCCAAAGCGCGCGTCAAACAGCGCGGCTTCGCCTTCTGGTTCGTCAAGACGATCGAAGGCGGTTTGTGCCCCTACTGCCAGGCGTACGAACGCGTCTACGGTCGCAAGGCGCACGAGCCGAATACCGAGATCAATCAGCCGTTCGCAAACCAGTAAAACGGTCGTTTTCCGGGATTTATTTGCCCGAAATCGACGCGTTTTCGGCCGATTGTCCATATTGGCAATAAGGGCCCCATCTGTTGCGGTGCGTCATAAAATTTTCCACAACATCTTGTTTTTTTCCCTTGACACGTCCTGTAGGGTTTACTAGTATCCATAACTGCCCGGATGACTAAAACTACTTTTCAATTTTCTTTGAAATTCAACAGGCTAGCTCGAAAGAGTTAAAGAGGATTCTCAGGGAATGCAGGTCGTGAGGATCCCCTGTTGTTGGAACCAATTTTCAGGCACGATTGGGGGAGTTGTCAGGGCGCTGGGAAGACGGCGTTAAGTGCCGTTTTTCCGGTCCGAAAGGGGGAGTTTTCTTTTCGGACCGCGACAAGGGCTAGGGTCAACCAATTCGACGCGACAGGATGGCAACTCGATGATTCGCTCAATTCGGAAACGAGACGGGCGCGTTGTTCCTTTTGATCGGCAGAAGATCACCGAAGCGGTATACAAAGCGTTTCGGGCGACCGGATCCAACGATCGCTCGCGAGCCGAGCGCATCACCGACGAGGTGGCCGATCTGCTGACCGTGTTGTACAAGGACAACCGCCTCCCGACCGTGGAAAACGTGCAGGACCTGGTCGAGAAGGTCCTTATTCATAACAACCTGCCTACCATTGCCAAGCGCTACATTCTCTATCGCGACAAGCACGCGCAGATGCGCTCGACCAAAAAGATGATGGAAGACGCCGTCGACATGATCGACAGCTACATCCAGAAGCTTGACTGGCGCATCAACGAAAACTCGAACATGAGCTTCTCGCTGCAGGGACTCAACAACCACATCAGCAGCGCGGTGAGCGCGTCCTACTGGCTCGAGAAAATCTACACGCCCGACATTCGCACCCTGCACAACGACGGCGATTTTCACCTGCACGACCTGGGGCAGATCAGCGTGTACTGCTGCGGCTGGGATCTGCAGGATCTGCTCAGCCGCGGTTTCGGCGGCGTGTTCGGCAAGGTCGAATCGGCTCCGGCCAAGCACTTCCGCACCGCGTTGGGCCAGATCGTCAACTTCTTCTACACCCTGCAGGGCGAAAGCGCCGGCGCGCAGGCCTTCGCCAATTTCGATACCCTGCTGGCTCCGTTCATTCGCTACGACAAGCTGGAATACGGCCAGGTCGTGCAGGCCATGCAGGAATTCCTGTTCAACGTGAACATTCCCACCCGCGTGGGCTTCCAGACGCCGTTCACCAACATCACCATGGACCTGACCTGCCCGACGTACATGCGCGAGCAGCCGGTGGTGCGCGGCGGCAGTTACACCGACGACGTCTACGGCGACTTCCAGCACGAAATGAACATGATCAATCGGGCGTTCTGTGAAGTGATGATGGCCGGCGACGCCAAGGGCCGCATCTTCACCTTCCCGATTCCGACCTACAACATCCACGACGCCTTCGATTGGGAAAACGAAGAACTCGACATTCTCTGGGAAATGACCAGCCGCTACGGCGTGCCGTACTTCGCCAACTTCATCAACTCCGACATGAAGCCCGAGGACGCGCGCTCGATGTGCTGCCGTCTGCGCCTGGACAATCGCGAGCTGCGCGAACATCTCAACAAGCGCGGCGGCGGTCTGTTCGGCGCCAACCCGCTGACCGGTTCGATCGGCGTGGTCACCTTGAACATGCCGCGCATCGGCTACGAATCGGCCAACGAGGGCGACTGGTTCGGCCGCATCGACTACCTGATGAACATGGCCAAGGAAAGCCTGGAAACCAAACGCCGCGTGCTCGAACAGTTCACGCAGGACGGCCTGTATCCCTACTGCCGCAACTACCTGCAGGGCGTCAAAGAGCGCGTGGGCGGCTACTGGGCCAGCCACTTCTCGACCATCGGCCTGATCGGCATGAACGAGGCCCTGGTCAATTTCATGGGCGTGAACATCGCCGATCCGATGGGCAAAGAGCTGGCGATGGAAACGCTCAAGCACATGAACGAAAACCTCCTGCAGTTCCAGGAGGAGACCGGCAATCTGTTCAACCTCGAAGCGACGCCGGGCGAGGGCACGACCTACCGCCTGGCCCGCCTCGACAAAAAGAAATATCCGGACATCTTCGCCCAGGGCGACCAGGAGCCGTACTACACCAACTCCACCGCCCTGCCGGTCAACTACACCGACGATCTGTTCCTCGCTTTGCAGCACCAAGACGATCTGCTGACGCTCTATACCGGCGGCACGGTGATGCACAGCTTCATCGGCGAACGGCTCGACGACATCGGCGCGACCAAAAAGCTCGTGCGGCGCATCGCGGAAAACTTCCGCCTGCCGTACTACTCGATCACGCCGACGTTCACCATCTGTCCGGAACATGGGTACATCGCCGGCGAACACTTCGAGTGCCCGTACTAAGGCGCGCGCGGCGGGGAGGCCCCCCGTCGGTGTTCGCAGGTTGAAAAACGATGATTACGGTCGCGGCAACGACCTTATGGTTCCCGCCGGGGGCGGGAGGCGAAAACGGCACATTCGCCTGTTGTCGTTCGATCGTTGCGGATGCCCGCAATGCATCCGCGAGCGGGGAGTTGGCGGCTGATTGCACCGCCGCCTCGTTCGCCAGGCAAGAGGGCTGTGTATGCAACATTTTGTCACGGCGAACCGAACAAATTGAAAAATCGGTTTCGCGGGGAGGCTCTGATCATGGCATGCAAATGCAAGACTGAAGTGTACAGCAGGGTTGTTGGCTACTACCGTCCGGTGCAGCAGTGGAACAAAGGCAAGCAGGCCGAATATCACGATCGCGTGCCGTTTAAGGTCCAGGGTGTAGCGTTCGCCAATGTCGGTGCGCTCGCCGCCGCGGAAGGTGAAAAACAACAGTCCATCAAGTCCGCGTAACCGGGACTTGCCAAGCAGGCTCGCGCGCTCGAGACGAGAGAAGTACAAGTGCATATTGTCAGCGTCCAAGGCACTTCGCTGGTCGACTATCCGGGGAACATGGCCAGCGTCCTGTTCACCGGCGGTTGCGACTTTCGCTGCCCGAATTGCCAGAATCCCGATCTGATCGCCGTCAACGAGCAGACCATGCGTCTGGCTGAAGAGGACGTCATTGGCTTTCTCGTCCAGCGTAAATCGTGGATCGACGGTCTCGTCGTCACCGGCGGCGAACCGTTGATCCATAGCGATCTGCCCGAGTTCCTCAAGCGCCTCAAGGAGGCGACCGGCCAGCCGATCAAGGTCGACACCAACGGCCATCATCCCGACATGCTGCAGCGGCTGATCGACGAGGGATACGTCGACTACGTCGCCATGGACATCAAATCCGATCCGGCGCGTTACAGCGAAGCCGCCGGCAAACTCGTCGACCTCGACCGCGTCATGCGCTCCATCGCCATCCTCAAGGAAGGCCGCGTCGCCTACGAGTTCCGCACCACCGTCGTGCCGCCCTTCGTCGACGAAACCGCCGTGCAGGAAATCGGCAAGATCATCGACGGCGCCGCCCTCTGGGCCTTCCAGCAGTTTTTCAACCGCGTCACCTTCAGCGCCGACTTCGCCGGCCTGCGTCCGCTGCTGCCCGCCGAAGTGCGCGCCCTGGCCGTCGTCGGCGAGCCCTACGTGCAACGCGTCATCGTGCGCGGAGTATAAATACTTCCGGATACTTTTTGCTCAGTCGAGCCTGGTCCAGTGCCGCCAACCTTCGTCCGGCGGCGTGTCGGTCGACAATCGAAAGACAAGCGGTGAATCATCCCATTCGCTGGCCCGGTGAAACTCAAACCATTGTTGTTCGAATTGCGTTTCGAACGACGCGGGCCATTCGTTGATTCCTTTGCCCGCGGAAAGTTGCGCCGGATCGAAGTCGACTTGCAGAAAGCCGTCGCCGGCAACCTCTTCGTCCGCAAACGCGACCGCAACCGGAATCAGGTAGCTGTAGATGATCCCGGCCTCCGGATCGTAGCTTTCGGGCCACTGCCACTCGCCGTCCGGATCGCAGGCGAGCGTCCGTTTGCGTCCGGCATCGTCCTCATAGTCGCCGACATAAAACGCCAGAATCTCCAGCGCGACCTCCCGATCCTCGGCCGAGGCGTTTTCGGGAATGCACGCGGCCGGCTCGTCCGCCTCGTCGTTGCCGTCGTCGTCGTCGCCTGTCGCACAACCGGCGACTGCAAGAAACAATATGCACGCCGACAAGACGCAGAGAGAAAAAATATTTTTGTAATATTTCATGTCCGATATCCCCTTTTTCATACCGCTCACGAATGATGGTCTTGAAACAATTGGGATAGTATCAATACAAAAAGATATATCATTCTTATCTCGGATGGATAAACATTTTCTCAGCCGGAAATCGAATGAAACCGACTCCGTTCGGCGGCGGTACGTCGGCGCTCTGGCCGCCGGTCCGCAAGCGCCCCGGCACAGTACGTTGGGCGCGTATTAGCGCGTCACTTGCGGCGCGTCAGCGTCTCCGTCCCGTTTTTGCCGTTGCCCTGCATCGCCCAGTCGCCGCTGAGCGTGCGGTCCTTCACCCGGTAGACGACCACGCCGAACCAGGCCTTGCCCGTGTCGGCATAGCCGACGCTGAAGGTGTCGCCCCGCAGCAGGCCGACGCCCAAGTACGTCTGCGCGCCGATGTGCCAGGTGACCGTGTAGTTGTCGCCGGTCTTGATGATCGACACCGTGCCCGTGTACGCTCCGCCGCCCGGATTCGTTCCCGCGCAGTCGTAGGTGCCTTCGATGTCCGCGGCCCATACCGGCGCGGCCGTCAGCGTCAGCGCCAGCAGAATCAGGGCGATGCCCGCGATGCGTTTCATGATCCCTCCCGCTATGAAGTTGCCTCTTCTGCGGAGTATGACCGGTGGCGCGGCAAAAGGTTGCCGGCCCCGTGAAATATTTTTTCCGCTTGACAAATTGAACGAATAATTCAAATGTACAGTTGAATTATGGATATGAATTAAGCGGAGGGCGGCCATGGGCCGACGCAAGGACGGCGAAGCGACGCGGCTGCGGATTCTGCAGGCGGCCGGCGAGGTCTTTGCCGACAAGGGCTTTCACGAGGCGACGCACGCCGACATCTGCCGGCGGGCCGAGGCGAACACGGCGGCGATCAACTACCACTTCGGCGACAAAGAGGGCCTCTACCGCGCCGTGTGGCAAAACACCATTGAGCTGATGGCCGGGCTGTACCCGGCTGACGGCGGTGCGGCGGCCGACGAACCGGCTCCGCAGCGCCTGGAGCGGTTCGTCAAAACCATGCTCGGCAAAATGACCGCCGCCGGCGCCTTGGGTCATTCGCACCGCCTGCACTTGCAGGAAGCGCATCACCCCACCGGCATCGTCGACGATCTGCTGGCGCAAGGCCACGAGCCGTACCGGGCTTACCTGCGCGCGATCCTGCGCGAGCTGCTCGGCCCGCAAGCGTCCGACCGCAACGTCGCCTGCTGCGAAGTGAGCGTCATCGGCCAGGTGCGCGCCTTCCGCCACGGTCTGCACAAACCGCCGTTCGCCAAACCGCCGCACGTGGGCGCGAAGCAAATCGAACATCTGGCCGCGCATATCGCGCGCTTTTCGTTGGCCGGCATCGCCGCGATCCGCCGCACGAACGACTAGGAAAAACTTCCGATGAGCGACGCAAACAAAAATCGACACCTGCAGCCGCGCCTGTTGGACGGCAGCGTGGGCGGCACGCTGTTGAAAATGAGCGCCTCGATGATCATCGGCTTTTTCGCCGGCGCGGCCTACAACCTCACCGACGCCTATTTCGTCGCGCGCCTGGGCACCAAGCCGCTGGCGGCGATGGGCTTCACCTTTCCGATCGTGATGATCATTCACGGGCTGGTCATGGGCATCGGCATGGGCGCGGCCTCGGTGTTGTCGCGTTCGATCGGCCAGGGCGATCCGCAGCGCGTGCGCCGGCTGACCATGCACGCGTTGTACCTCGGCCTGGTGCTCACGGGCTTGCTGATCGTCGTCGGCTACGTTTTTCTCAAACCGATCGTCACGCTGCTGGGCGCCGACGGAGAAATCGCGGCCATGACCATCGCCTACCTGCGCATCTGGCTGGCGGGCATACTCTTTCTCGTCGTGCCGATGATCGGCAACAACGCCATTCGCGCCACCGGCGACACCCTCTCGCCCAGCATCATCATGTCGGCCGACCTGCTGCTGAACCTCGGACTCGATCCCCTGTTCATTTTCGGGTGGGGGCCGATCCCGGCGATGGGCATCGAGGGCGCCGCGCTGGCGACGGTCCTGGCGCGCTCGGTGGCGCTACTGGCCTCGTTGATCATCCTCGGCCGCTTCAAGCACATGCTGACCTTCCGTCGGCCGTTGTTCAAAGGCATCGGCGAATCGTGGAAGCAGATCACCTACGTCGGTCTGCCCGCCGCGGCGACCAACATTCTCACGCCGATCGGCGCGGGCATCATCACGCGGATCGTCAGCGGCTACGGCGCGGCCAGCGTCGCGGCGATGACCGCCGGCATCCGCATCGAACACTGCGTGGTGATTCCGATCATCGCCCTGGGCGCGTCGATGGTGCCCTTCGTCGGTCAGAATTGGGGCGCGGGCAACCTGGATCGCGTGATCGCCGCGCAAAAAATCGCCTACCGCTGGGCGGCGATCTGGGGCGTCGTCTGCCTGCTGGTGTTGGCCGGCTTCGCGCAAACGATCGCCCCGTGGTTCGCCAAGGAAAACCTGGTCATCCTGCAACTGAGCCTCTACCTGGTGATCATGCCGCCGGTGATGGGGCTGCGCGGCGTCGCCATGTCCGCCATGGGCACGCTCAACGCGATCAACCGTCCGCTCGACGCGACGACCAACACGATCATCCGTCTGTTCGCGCTGCAATGGCCGTTGGCCGCGCTGGGCGCCAAACTCGCCGGCTTCGTCGGCATCCTCTTCGGCATTCTCTCGGCCGAGTTTCTCGCCGCCACGATCGTCGCGACCTGGGTGATGATCCTGCTGCACAAGGCGCGCAAAGAAAAAGCCGCCCCGGAACTCGCCGGCGCGGCCGTGGAAGGCGAAGGGTAGGACGAAGCGTTAGCGAAGGCGACTGATCTCATTCCGCATTCGAAATTCGCCGTTCCGCGTTATCAGCACCCGCACTCCCGCCGTTGGCGGGATTTCGCTACGCTCAACCGTTTCGTTTAACCGCCTCAGACGGGATTTCGCTTCAGAACGTGCCGTTCTTTGCTCAATCGTCTCAGCACCCGCACCCGTCGTCGTCATCGTCATCATCGTCGTCGTCCGTCGCGTCGTCGTCATCGTCGGATGTGTCGTCGTCGGTCGTATCGTCGTCGGCGGGCGGCGTGGCGTCGTCGTCATCGTCGGTGATGTCGTCGTCATCGTCATCGACCGCGGGCGGAATGATCGTCGCCCAGGTGGCCAGCGAGGCGGCCGCGACCTTGGTCATCTCCACCGCGTAGGTGATGTCCTGGCGGTCGAGGGTGTCGTTGACGGTGTGGTACGCGCTGTCGTGCGACCAGTCGGTTTCGATCAGCAGCGCGCCCGGCACGCCTTTGTTGAGAAACGGCACGTGGTCGCTGCCCATGGCGCTGAACTGGCCGGTCATCACCAGGTCGGTGTAGGTCTGGCCCATCGCGCCGATCGTATACACGGCCTGCTTCTGCTCGGGCGTGCGCTTGGAGCCTTCCAGGTAACCGCCCCAGGTGTCGGCGTGAAACGAGATCATATCCAGCACGACGAAGCCCTTGAGCTTGTCGATCAAGCCGTTGTTGTCCATCATGCGCGCCATCGCCGTACTGCCGAACAATCCCAGTTCCTCGCCGCCGAAGGTGACGAACAAAATCGTGCCTTCGGTGTCCACGTCCGCGAACAGGCGCGCCAGTTCCATCACCGCCGCACTGCCGCTGCCGTTGTCGTTGGCGCCCTGCGAGTTGGTGCACGGATTCTGGCTGGTCGAATCAAGGTGCGCGCCGACCATGTACCAATCGTCGGGCCGCACCGAACCGACCTTCTTGGCGATCACGTTGAAACCTTGCGCTCCTTCGCACATATAGCAGTGGTTGTTGAACTGCATCTGCTCGACGTCCAGTCCCAGCTCGGTGAAGTGCGCGGCCACCGCGTCTTTCGCGTCCAGGTAGCTTTGCGTGCAGGCGTAGCGCGTGGGGAAGGTGGTCAGTTCGGTCAACAACGCGGTATAGGAAGTCGCATCGAGTTGGCCCAGCAGTTCCTCGATCAGCGGATCGGGCTCGACCTTCTTGCCGTCGAGCGCGAAAACGACCGTCCGCGATTCGTTCGCCGGAGTAAGCATCACGTCCGGATGCGCCGCCAACTCGCCCGCGTTCTCGACCCACGCCAGTTGCCAGCCGGCCGTTTCATACAGCGGGAAATAGCCCAACCGCGCCGCCGCCGGCCGCTTGTCGCGCACCAGGTAGAGCGCCCGCACATCGACGTCCGCCGCGAGCAACTCACCCGCCGCGCCTGTGCAGGATTCATCGCCGATCAACACGACGCGCTCGGCGAAGCGCAGTTGCACCGCTGTGGCGCAGAGCGAATCGGGCGTTTCGTCGTTCAGCAGCAGCACGTCGGCGCCCAGGGCCGTCGAGGCGAAGAAGGTCAGCATCGCGATGAGCAGCGTCAGTCGTTTCATCCGTTCCTCCTTGGCGCGATCCCGCGCAACGGTCGAGACAGTCTGCCTCCAATCGCGCCGGGCCGCAAGCGGACGCTCGGTTGACCTTTGCCCGCCCATGGGGGATATCAATGGTTCATGGACAAGTCGCCGCCCGCATCGCCCGCGCCCGCTCGCCCGCGCCGCCGCCTGAGAAAGGCGTTGTTCGCCGCGGTCGCGGTCATCCTTGCGCTGCTGGCGTTGACCGTGCTGCTCAAGGTGCTCGAAGCAACCGGCGTGATCGGCACCCACCGCCTCGACGACCGCGTCGCCTATCTGCCCGACAACTGGCTGAAGGTGAAACACCGCAAGGACGGCGATCGATGGCGCATCCGCCACGGCGCGATGCTCAAGACGACCTTCACCGTGCCGCCGCCGCCCGACACCGTGCGCCTGGTCGTCGTCGGCGGATCGTTCGCCATGGGCACGCCCTACGTGCATCAGAAAACGAACAAGGCCATCGGCCACGGCGGCATCCCCGATTGGCTGCGCGCCGAATTGCGGGCGCGTTTTCCGCAGCGGCGCATCGAGGTGATCAACGCGGCCGGCGGCGGCATCAACTCCGGCCCGGTGCGCGGCATCGTCGAGCGTCTGGCGCAGGCCCGGCCCGACGCGTTGATCGTCGCGACCGGCAACAACGAGGGGTTCGTTCCCGCGACGCGCTTCCACGAGGCGCTGCACGAATGGATCGTCTACCGCGCGTTGACCACCGCCTTGCGTCCGCCGCCGCCCGCCGCGCAACGCGATTTTTTCATGCTGCAGGACGACGACAACCGGGCGATCGAGCGACGGTATCGGGAAAACATCGTCGCGATGATCGACGCGGCGAAACGCGAAAAGACGCCGCTGATTTTGTGCACCATGCCGATCAACCTGCTGTTCAACGGGCCGTACCCGCCGGTGAAATCCTATCCGTATCCGACGGACGATGAAGAGTTGAACGCCGGCATCGAGGCGCAAAACGAGGGCGATTATGCCGCGGCGATCGAGCATTACAGCGCCAGCGAACATCCGTCGTTCGCCGCCTTGTACATCGCACAATGTTTTCTCGCGCAGGAGCAATTCGAGCAAGCCAAACGCTTCCTGCGCCTGCACGTGCAGTTGGATCCCAAAAACCGCACGCGGCCTTCCTACAACGATTTTTTGCGCGAAATCGCCGCCGAGCGTCAAGTATTACTGGCCGATCTGGAGCGCCGCGCCGAGGACCTTTCCCCGCACGGCCTGCCGGGAAGCAACCTGTTCGTCGATTACTGTCACTTGAACTGGAATGGATATTATGAGATGTCGCAGGCGATCCTGGACGTCCTGTCGACCAATCTGCCGGCGCTGTCGGAACCCGGGCCGAAGCCGACGCTCGCCGACCTTATCGCCCACGAAGGGTGGAACGATTTGCCCGAATTGAATTGACGTGCTCTCGTCGATGTCGCCATAATCTGCCAAAACCTTGCGGGAAAGGGCGAGATTTGCGTTATCGGACAAAACGAAAAATTTTCGCCTTCATACCTTTGTTGCTTTTGTTGCTGGCGGCGACGATCGTTCTGTGGATCCTCGAACGGCGCGGCGTGATAAATTCCGAACGCCCCGATGATTGGGTGCACGCGCCGCCGGTCAACTGGCTGCACAAAGAAAAAACCGCCGACGGCGTGTGGATTCGTCTTGAGCACGACATGCTGCTCACCAGTCGCTTCCCGAAAAAGAAACCGCCCGACACGCTGCGCATTTTCGTTACCGGCGGCTCCTTCGCCATGGGTTCGCCGGTCGTCGTCCAGCAAATGGTGGATCCCTGCGGCGGCATCGGCGAATGGATGCGCGACGAACTGCGCCTGCGTTATCCGCGTCACAACATCGAGGTGATCAATGTCGGCGCCGGCGCACAGAATTCCTTTCGTGTGGTGGAGATCGTCAAGAAATTGGTCGAACTCGAGCCGGATATCATTTTCGTCATGACCGGCAACAACGAAGGCGTCATGCCGCGTTTCAACCTTAATCAACAATTGCACAAATGGGTGCTGTATCGCGTGATGAAAAAGGAACTGTTGCCCGAACCGACGATCGACCAGCGTCTGTACGCCAAAGTCGTCAACAGCGACGCGCAGGTCTCCGAAAAATACATGCGTCAAAACCTGCAGCGGATCGTCTCCCTCACCGGCCGGCACGACGTCGAGCTGCTGCTGGCGGCGATGCCGATCAATCTCAAGCCGGAAAACGATGTGATCGTTAATTATGAAAGCGAAATCGCGGAGATGGATCAGCCGATACGCGACGGCCGCGAACTACAGGCGCAGGGAAAGTACGCCGAAGCGATCGATGTGTTCGCCAAAAGCAACTGCATGGATTTCAGCACCTATTTCATCGCTCAATGTTGGGAAGCGTTGGGCGACTATGAGCGCGCGAAAAGTTATTATTTATTCAATCTTAGCGTCAATCCCGGCATGCGCACGCAACCGTCCACCAACGCCATGGTGCGCGTGTTCAGCCGTAAGAAGCGGGTGCACCTGGTCGATCTCGAAGCGGTCGCCGAGCGGGTTTCGCCGCACGGCATCCCGGGGTATAATTTGTTTCTCGATTACTGTCACATGGATCAGAATGGTTATTACCTGATGGCGCAGGAGGCGTTGCGCGTGCTGGAGACCGACAAGCTCATTCCCGCGTCGTTCGGCAAGCCGGGGCCGAAACCGACGATGGAGGAAATCGTCGATCATTACGGTTGGATTTTCCTGGAAAAGTATTCGGTTTATTAATCATGAGACAAGCGCGGCCGCTATGGAAACGAGTTCTATTTTCGTTGCTGCCGCTGCTCTTTCTGCTGGCGACGGCGACGATCGTCCTCCACCTTCTTGAGGATTTTCATGTCATCGACACCGAAAGCCAGGACGATTGGATTCACCACCCGCCGTTGCGATACATCTTCACCGAACGGACCGCCGGCGGCGCGCAAATTCTCATCAAGCACAGCTCGATGGTCGCCAGCCGTTTCCCGAAAGAAAAACCGGCCGGCGCGTTGCGCCTGTTCCTCGGCGGCGGCTCGTTCGCCCTGGGCACGCCGGTGGTCGAGCAGGGCGTCGATAAACCCATCTGCGGCGGCATCGCCGAATGGATGCGCGACGACCTTCATTTGCGTTATCCGCACGAAACGATCGAGATCCTCAACGTTGCGGCCGGCGGTGCGAGTTCGTTCCGCGTCGTCGAGACGATCCGGGACATCCTGCCGTTTTCGCCGGACATCGTTTTTGTCATTGCCGGCAACAACGACGGTTTTTCCTCGGTGTTGGACATCAACAAATTCCTGCACCACTGGGTGACCTACCGCGCCTTCAAGCGCAGCCTGCTGGCCGACCCGACGCTGGAGGATCGCCTGGCCGCCGAAATCGGCCATGAGCTGAACGCGGAAGTCATCGGTTCGTTCATCGACAACCTGCAACGGATCGTCGACCTGTGCGCCGCCAACCACGTCAAGGTGATGTTGGCGACCATGCCGATCAACCTGCGGCCGACGCTGGCGGTGCTTTCGCCGCAGTGGCTCGAGCAGGGGATGAACGATGAAGAATTTCGCGCCGGCGAACGACTCTTTGGCGCCGGCGATTATCAGGCGGCGATCGAACACTACACCGCGAGCGAGGCGATGGTGCCCGCCTCCTATCGTTTGGCCGAATGCCATGAGCGCCTCGGCGATTTTGCGCAGGCTGAGTATTTCTATCGCTTTAACCATCGCCTTTCTCAGGGCATTCGCGCGAGTTATGAAGCCAACGAACGCATTCGCCAACTGGCCGCCGCGCACGACCATGTCTATCTGGTGGATCTGGAAAAGGCTGCCCGTGAGGTTTCGCCGCACGGTTTGCCGGGATTGAATTTGTACGTCGACATTTGTCACATGCGCCACGAAGGCTATTACCTGATGGCGCAGGAGGCGTTGCGGGTCATGGAACATGAAAGGCTCATTCCCGCGTCGTTCGGTCGACCGGGGCCGAAACCGACGATGGAGGAAATCATCGCGCATTACAATTGGACGTTCGATTACGAATACGACCTGGCCACGGAGCGTCAACCGTGAGCCGCCCCCTCAAGGTGACGGCGCTGCTGGCCCTGCTGGGTCTGCTGGCCTGGATCGGCTTCGCCCTGGGCGACAACGACCGGACGACGCCGTCGGCCGACGCCTGTTCGCGCGCGCTGGTCATGCGCGGCCTCGGCTTGAGCTGGAAAAAACTCAACCACCGCATCAGCCTCTGGCGCGTCGCCCCGCGGCAGGATGGTTGCCCGGCGGCCGTGCCCGCCGACGTGCCGTTGGACGTCGCCTACGTCGGCGGTAGCTGGACCACCGGCGGCGGCATCATGAGCGACCGGCCCATCGCGCATTATCACTACCACGCGGTCGATGCGCCGGGGCAACTGGGTTTTTACGCCGGGCAGACGACGTTGTTCATCGATGCGCCCGCCGACGAGGCCCAAGCGACGGTGACGGTCGATCTGGCCGCGGCGCGCCTGGCCGGCTTCGCGCGGTACGTCGTGTTGCTCGATGGCCTCGAGTTGCGTACCGATGTCGCGCAGGTCGATCCGGCCTATCCGGCGAAGTACGACCCGGCGCTCGGCTACACCTCGCGGGGGATCGGTGCGGCGGTGAAGGATCTGGCGATTCAAGAAAACAAGGCATCCTTCACCACTTGGGCGCGATTCGATCATGGACCGGCCGATCGTGGGGGAATGAATGAGGCGATGGCCCATGCGCGCACGAAAGCGATCGTTCATTACCTGTTGGTGGGAATCGCTGGCGGAAGAGCCACCCTGGCCGAGCACGCCTACACCATGACCTACAAAAAGCCGCGCCGGCTGTTTCAAGCACAATACGACCATGCCGCGCCGGCAATGCGCCGTTTGGAAATGCAAGGCGCGCCCGGCTATCCGGTGGCTTTTCAGGGGCTGCAAGCCTTCGATTTCGCCTTGTTCGGATCGGTGGAAGAGGGCGATTACATGCGTGATTTTGTCGTCAGAACCGATCTGCTGTCCTACGATCCGGCCACCGGCAAGGCCGTGCTGGATGTCGACGGTTTTGCCTCGAACGCCTCGCTGCTGACCTACGAAACGATGGAAAACGCCTTTTCCGCCCGCCTGGCGCTCATTCAGATGCCGCAAGGCGCGGCCGTGCCCGGTGATAAAGTGGTGGAGTTCGAAACCGGCGAAACGACCTTATCTTTGCCTTAAGTGGGGAAATAGCTCAATATTATCCTATAAAGTGGGATTAATATGCAAATTATCGCCAGCTAGTGGCGGTCAGTAGGCATGAAGCTCGTACGCTCCAATGTCCCACAGGTTGTTGAACGGACGATATTGCCGGTCGAGATCGTGGTAAATATCCGGGTGCGTCACCCACTGAACCGGCGACAGCCCGGCGTCGATCAGCGGACTGGTCGTCGTCGGATGATAAAGCTCGTCGGCGAATTGCGGCTCGCTATCGATGTTCCCCGCCGCGTCCAGGCAGTTGCTCCAGGTGCATTCGTTCAGGTAATCGAGAGTGCAAATTTTACCGTGATAAAAGTCGAGGTAGCATGAGCCGCCCCGGGTATGAATGTCGTTGTGGAAAAACCGGAATCGCGGTTCGTTCTGCGAGTAGAAGAAGATCGGGGTGACGCCGCCGGACCGGCCGCCGGGCGCGATGACGTTGTTGATCAGCGTGTGCTCGCCGCTGTAAAAGGTCAGGGTCTGGCTGCCGCCGGCGAAGGTGTTGTTGATGATCAGGCTCGGCCCGCGGATCACCATGGCCGCGCCCGCGCCGACCGCGAGGTTGTTGATGACCAACGAGGGCTCGTCGCCGGACGCGCCCAAATCCAGCGGGTATGAGCTGGCGCCCCAGCCGGAAAAGCTGAAGCCCGTGAACAGCGTGTTTTCGCGGATGATCAACGTTTCGGCGGACAGATCCACCGCGATCGACGTGGCGTAGTCCATTGCCAGCAAGGCGCCGGTGGCGATGTCGTTGCCGAACAGCTCGACCTCGTCGTTGTAAAAGCCCGACACGCCCCGCGAGTCGGCGGTCGTCGCGACGACGTCGTGGCCGCGAATCACGTTGTGGTACAGCCGCACCGGCGCGGTGTTTTGCCGCACCCGCACGCCGGTGAAAAATTCGCCGCCGGTCGCGCTGATGTGAAAACCTTCCAGGTGCGTTTCGCTTGCCTGCTCGATGATGGATACGGCCACGACCTCTTCGTCGATCGGCGCGACGATGCCGCTCGGGCAGGCGACGAAATCACGCGTCCAGTCGGCGCAATAGCCGCCGTACAGCGAGACGGTCAGCGTCACGGCCTCGCCGTACTCGCCGCTTCCGACGAACACGACCTTGTTTTCGACCGTGGCGCGCAGCAATCCGGCGGCGATCGTGCGCAGCGGCCGGGCCATCGTGCCGGGGTTGGCGTCGTCACCGGTCACGGCCACGAACACGCCGATGTCGTCGGTGGGCGCAGGGGCGAGTTCCTCGGCGGGCGGCACGATGGGCGGCGACGAATCATCGTCATCGTCGAGCGCGTCGTCATCGCTTACCTCGTCGTCATCGGTTTGATCGTCGTCGGTGTTGTCATCGTCATCGGCGGGCGAAGAGTCGTCGTTGTCGTCGTCATCGTCGTCGCAGGCTATGAATGAAAGAAGAAGAAAAACCAGGCCGGCCAGCAGCACGCAGGCGAACATTTCCCGTTTCATCGCACCACTCCCATGCGAACGGTCATGCCCCCACCAGCTTCATACCACCAAGGGAAAATAATCGCAAACGGTAATCGACAAAAAAGTGTGAAGTGTTGTCTCGCTCTTCGTGTGCCGCACTTTCGGTTTTCACCAAAGAGATGCTGTGGATTGGCCGGTGGCACTGATACACCGAACAAAGCGAGGTGTATCAGTGTTTTCGTCCTCCGAAAGGTCAGGAAAGGTATCGGCTGGTCCTCGATGCCCGCCTGCGCGGGCATGACAATTCTTTCCGTCATCCTCGGGCTTGACCCGGGGATCCAGGATTCCATTACCGTCGCGCGAAGCGCGGCCTTCCTTAATTGAGCGTCACTGACTCTCTCTCGTCCGAATCACACCTGCCGGAAGTCGGCGATGGCTTCGAACAACGCCGTGACCGCGCTGACCAGATTCAAACGGTTGAGGCGAATATCGTGATCCTTGTGCATGACCAGCACGTCGTCGAAGAACTTGTCGACCTGCGGCCGGATCTCGCTGATGGTCAGCAATGCGCCGAGCACGTCGTCGGCCTTGACCAGCTTGTCGACCTGGTCCTTCACGTTGAGCACCGCCGCGTACAGCGCCTTTTCCGCGTCCTCGCTGAGCAGTTCGGCCTTCACCGGACCGGCGTCGTCGTAATCCTTGACGATGTTCCCGGCGCGCTTGAACGCCGCGGCAAACGCCTCGAACTCCTCGCGCGCGGCGAAGGCCGCCACCGCTTCCAGCCGCGCCAGCGTGGTCGGAATGCGGTCGCAACGCACCGCCAGCACCGCGTTGGCGATGCCCGCCGGCGTGCCCTGCGCCGTCACCCAATGGAACAGCCGGTCGCAGACGAAATTGAAAATTTCCTGCGCCAGTTCCTCGCGGTCGGCCTTGAATTTATCCTCGACGCCGTCGAGCGCCTTGCGGACCAGATCGGTCAGCGGCAGATTCCACTGGCGTTGTTCGAGAATGCGCAGCACGCCCAACGCCTGGCGCCGCAGCGCGTACGGATCGCCCGCGCCGGTGGGCTGCAACCCCACGCCGAAGCAGGCGACGATCGAGTCCATTTTATCCGCGATCGACAGCACCGCGCCGGCGGCCGAATCCGGCAGCATGTCGCCGGCGAAACGCGGCAGGTAATGCTCGAAAATCGCCTGCGCCACATCCTCGGTTTCGCCCTGATGCCGCGCGTAGTACATGCCCATCACGCCCTGCAACTCGGGAAACTCGCCGACCATGCCCGAGAGCAGATCGGCCTTGTACAACAACGCCGCGCGCTTGATCGTCTCCAACTCGTCGCCGGCGACCTGCGCGCCGATGTAATTGGCCAGCTTGCGCACGCGCTCGACCTTCTCGGCGTAGCTGCCCAGTTTGACGTGGAACAACATGCCGTCCAAACCGCCCGCCAGCGTTTCCAGCTTTTTGTCGCGATCGACCTCGAAGAAGTACTTGGCGTCTTCCAACCGCGCGATCAGCACGCGCTCGTTGCCCGCGATGACCGTCTCCGGCGCGCTGGATTCGATGTTGGCGATCACGCAGAACGCCGGCAGCAGATCGCCGTTGCCGTCCTCGAAGCCGAAATATTTCTGATGCTCGCGCATCGGCGTGATCAGCACCTCGCGCGGCAAGGCGAGGTACGCCTCGGGGAAGCGGCCCAGCAGCGGCACGGGCCATTCGCACAGATACGCGACGTGCTCGACCAGTTCCTCGTCCTCGATCCAATGTCCGCCGAGCTGTTCGGCGAACGCCAGCAGCTTCTCGCGGATCAGTTCCTTGCGCGCCGCGTCGTTGATCATCACCTTCGCCTGGGCCAGCTTGGTCTCGTAGTCGGCGAAGTCGCGCACTTCGATCATCCCCTGGCTGTGGAAGCGATGTCCGCAGGTCAGGTTGCCCGAGGTCACGTCGTCGAGCCGGAACTCAATCACCTCGCCGCCCAGCAGCGCCAGCGCCCAGTGGATCGGCCGCACGAAACGCAGGTCGCCGTCGCCCCAGCGCATCGGCTTGGGCCACGGCAGCGCGAGGATCGTTTCGGGCAGCAACGCGGCCAGCAGGTCCTTCGCCGGCCGGCCCGCGATCAGCTTCTTGATGCCGATGTACTCGCCTTTTTCGGTGGTGAAGGTCCGCAACTCGGCCACGTCCACGCCCTGGCCCTTGGCGAAGCCCAGCGCGGCCTTGGTCGGTTGACCGTCTTTATCGAAAGCGGCTTTGACCGACGGTCCGAGCTTTTCCTCTTCGCGATCGGGCTGGCGCGTAAGCAGATCGACCGCCTGCACGACCAGCCGGCGCGGCGTCGAATATACGTTGAGTTCGCTGAAGGTCAGACCCAGCTCATTGAACTTGCCGGTCAGCATGTTTTTCAGATTGGCTTCGGCTTCGGGCAAAAACCGCGCGGGGATTTCCTCGGTCCCGATTTCCAGCAGCAGTTCGGCGGCGCTCATCGTTCGCCCCCTTTCTCGTTCGCTTCGACTTGGTCGGGTTCGTCCAGCTTGAGCCGTTCGCGCACGGCCGGGTCCTTGACCAACGGGAAGCCCAGGCGCCGGCGCGCGTCCATCCAACCGACGGCGCATCGGCGCGCCAGGTTGCGCACGCGCTGAATGTAGCTGACGCGCTCGGTGACGCTCACCGCGCCGCGCGCGTCCAGCAGGTTGAAGGTGTGCGAGCATTTCAGGCAGTAGTCGTACGCGGGCAGGGTGAGTTTTTTCTCCACACAGCGCAGGCACTCGGCCTCGTACTTCTCGAACAGCTTCTGGAGCATCGCCGCGTCGGACACCTCGAAGTTGTAGGTGCTCTGCTCGACCTCGTTCTGATGATAGACGTCGCCGTAGCTCACGCCCGGAATCCACACCAGGTCGTACACGTTGTCCACGCCCTGCAGGTACATCGCGATGCGCTCGATGCCGTAGGTGATTTCCGCGCTCACCGGTTTGCAGTCGAAGCCGCCGCACTGCTGGAAATAGGTGAACTGCGTGATCTCCATGCCGTCCAGCCACACTTCCCAGCCCAGGCCCCACGCGCCCAACGTCGGGCTTTCCCAGTTGTCCTCGACGAAGCGCACGTCATGCTTGAGCGGGTCCACGCCGAAGGCGCGCAGGCTGTCCAGGTACAGCTCCTGAATGTTCTTCGGGCTGGGCTTCATGATCACCTGGTACTGATAGTAATGCTGCAGCCGGTTCGGATTCTCGCCGTAGCGACCGTCGGTCGGCCGGCGGCTGGGTTCGACATACGCGACGTTCCACGGTTCGGGACCCAGCGCGCGCAAAAAGGTCGACGGGTTCATCGTTCCCGCGCCCACTTCGATATCGTACGGCTGCACGATAATGCAGCCCTTCTTCGACCAGTATTCGGTCAGGGCCAGAATCAACTCTTGAAAGGTCACGGCGCACCTCCATCAACGTCACCTCAAAGGGACCAAAGAAACTACCCCGACGCGGCAATGGTGTCAATATAACGCAGGAATAATCTGTCCAGCCAGCGTTTCTTTCAGGGCGCCACGATGGCTATGTTTGAATGTTGACGAGCACAGCTTACGCCAGGGCGTAAACTGTGGCACACAAGCCGCGTCATTCTGAGGAGCGCGTCGGCGCGACGAAGAATCTACGAACACGTACGAGAGATCCTTCGCTGCGTTCAGGATGACTTGGGTTGTGCGCCGCACTTTTGGCGAAGCCAAAGATGTGCTGACGCGCGCAACGCTTGAAGATAGCTGTATGTCATGCCCGCGCAGGCGGGCATCCAGGACCAGCCGATTCTTTTCCCGACCGTTTTAAAAAGGGAAGCCTCGCTTCACTCGGCATTAATGGAATCCTGGATCCCCGGGTCGAGCCCGGGGATGACAGGGCGGCGACGGGTGGCACTGTTTTGCGAACGAATGTAATGAGTGAGCATAACAGTGGATAATGAAAACACTGATACACCTCGCTTCGTTCGGTGAATCAGTGGCACGCGTCGTTGCGCCATGTGCCACACTTTTGGCGAAGCCAAAGGTGTGGTGGTCGTCACCAGATCCTCGGGTCATGACGGCAAAACAAAACCCCTCGTCCGCCGGGGCGGGCGAGGGGCCTGTGGTCGATTTCGGCGAAACGGCTTACGCCTGGTCGTTCTTTTCCTTGGCTTCGACGGGCTTATCTTCGAGTTGTTTGTCTTCCTTGCTCGCTTCCAGTTCGCCGTCCTTCGAGGCGTTCTTGAATTCGCGGATGCCCTTGCCCAGGCCGCGCCCCACTTCGGGCAGCTTGCCCACGCCGAAGACGATCAAAATGATGACCAGAATGATAATCAGTTCGGTCGGTCCCAACCCTCCGATAAACATTGCGCTTCTCCCTCTATTTGAAATATGGGGTGATGTACCCCAGGCCCAGCAGCTCGTCCGCCGTGGCCACGCCGAGCACCACGACGTACACCAGCAGCCCCAGCAGCACGAGATCGGGCCACAATTCGCTCATCTTCTTCTTCATCACATTCTTTCTAGCACAGTCGCTTGTCGAAACGAACGCCTTTTTAGCACAACGCGTCGGCGGGGGCAATCAAGGTCCACCTGAAAAATCACTCCCGCGACAAAAGGTATTTCCATAAGAAAACTACTGGTTGACACGCAAAAGCGCTTGCGTATACTTCTGGTTTCGTTTTTGCCGGTGTGGGGGACGCTGCATGAAGTTGCCGATTCACAAGATCCCCGAATCCGGCCGGTCGTACGAGGTGACCGACCTGGGACCGCGCCTGAGCGAATCCCTGGCCGATCGTCCCGACATCGTGGGCATTCGCGACGCGAGCGCCACCGTGACCGCCGAACGCGTCGACCAACTGGTCAGCGTGCGCGGCGAGGCGCGAGTCGATCTGACGTTCGTCTGTTCGCGTTGCGCCGACGAGCTGGACGCCGTGTTGCGCTTCGCCGTGCGCATGGTGCTCATGCCGCGTTCGTCGCGCTCGGGCCCGGCGGACGAGGATGTCGAGGTCGGCTACCACAACGGCCGCGATATCGATCTGGAAAAAACCGTGTTGGAGCAAGTCGCCTGGCGGATGCCGGATATCCTTTTGTGCGATCCGCATTGCCGGGGATTGTGCCCGACATGCAACGCGAATTTGAATGACGGTCCTTGCCGTTGCCGGGACCGGGAAACGAGGTAAACCATGGCCGTTCCGAAAAATAAATCCGGTCACGCGCGCAGCAGCAAGCGCAAGGCGGGCCAGCCCAAAGCCAAACCGGCGACGCTGGTTCTGTGCCCCAACTGCCAGGAAGCGATGCAAGCCCACCACGTTTGCAAATCTTGCGGCTACTACAAGGGCAAAGAGGTGGTCAAGGTCGAAGAAGAATAGTCTTCGATCATGAACTCCCCGGTCGCGCTGTTGTTTCCCGGTCAGGGCGCCCAAGCCGTGGGCATGGGCGTGGCGCTGGCCGAACGGCTGCCGGCGGTGGCGCAATGGTACGCGCGGGCGGAAGAAGCCGCCGCGTTGCCCATTCGTCGTCTGCTGGCCGAGGGGCCGGAAGAACAGCTCACGCGCACCGAAATCCTGCAACCCTGTCTGCTCACCGTGGAAATCGGCGCCTGGCTGGCCGTGCGCGAACTGGCGGATGACCCGCCGGTCGTCGGTGCGGCCGGACATTCGCTCGGCGAATACGCCGCACTGGTCGCCGCCGGCGCGCTCGACGCCGCGCAGGCCGTCGCCGTCGTTCGTGCCCGCGGTCGCTTCATGCAACAAGCCGTGCCCGCCGGTCTGGGCGGCATGGCCGCCGTCATGGGCCTGGACGCCGACCTCGTCGCGCAGCAGTGCGAAGCGGCGAGCGACGAGCAAACGCGCGTCTGGCTTTCCAACGACAATTGCCCCGGACAGGTGGTCGTCAGCGGGCATCTCGCGGCGATCGACCGCGTCACGCCCTTGCTCAAGGATGCCGGCGCCAAACGCGTCGTGCCGCTCAAGGTCAGCGCGCCTTTCCATTGTCCGCTGATGCAACCGGCCGCCGACGCCCTGGCGGCGGAACTGGATAAACTCTCCTGCAACGATCCGCAATTTCCCGTCATCGCCAATTGCACCGCGCGGCCCTACGCCGACGCCGCCGACGTGCGCGCCGGGCTGATCGCCCAGGTCGTGCAGCCGGTGCGCTTCCGCGAAGCGCTGCTCGCCATCGCCGAGTTGCATCCCGACCGACTGCTCGAGTGCGGGCCGGGCAACGTACTTTCCGGCTTGGCCAGGCGTACGATTGGGCATATTCTATCCTCGCCGGCGGGCACTCCCGAACAGATCGAAGGCCGGCGCGAGGAGTAAAATCATGAGCGAACGCAAGGTCGCCCTGGTCACCGGCGCATCCGGCGGCATCGGCGGAGCGTGCGCCCTGGAACTGGCGCGGCAGGGATTCGACGTCGGCGTGCACTACCATCGCAACGCCGAAACCGCGCAGGCGATCGTCGGCGAAATCCAAGCCGCCGGCGCGCAGGCCTGGCCGTTGTTGTTCGACGCGGCCGATCCCGAACAGATCGAAAAATCGATTCGGCAGTTCATCAAGGAGCACAAGCGCCTGGACGCACTGGTCGCCACCGCCGGCGTCGTGGTCAACCAGATGATGGCGCTGACCTCGATCGAAGAACTCGACACGCTGTGGGCGGTGAATTTGCGCGGCGCGTTCTGGGCGGCGAAAACCGCGAGCAAAGCGATGCTGCGCCAACGATGGGGACGCGTCGTGTTCGTCGGCAGCATCGTCGGTCAGCACGGCAACGCCGGCCAGAGCGCGTACGCGGCCAGCAAAGGCGGTTTGATCGGCCTGGCCAAGAGCATGGCGCGCGAACTGGCGCCGCGTCACGTGACGGTCAATGTGATCGCTCCGGGCCTGGTGGAAACCAACGTATTAAAGGACTTGACTGAGCAGCAAACACACGCCATCTTGCAACAAGTACCGCTTGGTCGCATGGGTCAACCCGAGGACGTCGCCGCCGCCGTCGCCTTCTTGTGCAGCGAGGCCGCGGGCTACATCACCGGCGCGGTGTTGAACGTCGACGGCGGACTGGGAACGTAAGGAACCAAACCACGGAGAATATGTTGCAATGAGTGAAGAGATCTTTGCCCGCCTGAAAAAGTTGATCGCCCAAAAGCTGAACATCACCGAAGATCAGATCACCAAAGAGACGGAGTTTATCAAAGATCTCGGCGCCGACAGCCTGGATCTGGTTGAGCTCATCGCCGATATCGAGATGGAATTCGAGCTGGACGCCATCCCGGACGATGCCGCCCAGCAGATTAAGACCGTTGGCGATGCATACGATAAGTTGATGGATTATTTATCTTAGCCTGATGTCGCAAAGGTCTTTACGAGGAGGCGTGAATGGACCTGGAGGCCAAAATTCGTCAAATCATCTGTGACCTGCTCGATGTTGACGAGGATGACGTTACCCAAGACGCTTTTTTGGCCGATGATCTCGGCATGACCCCGGATGATCTGGAAGAACTCGTTTCCATCCTCAACGAGGAGTTCGAAGTCGAAATTCCCGACGTCGACGCCGAGGATTGGGATACCTTCTCGGATATCGTCAGCTACCTGGACGATAAACTGGATCATGCCGAAGACTAAGCGCAAGCTTGTTCAGCGTCTTAAGAATGATCTGATTTTCCACACGGCTCGTTTTCTCTTCTGGGCGGCGGGCCGTACTCCCTTGCCGTTGGGTATGAAGATCGGCGCGGCGCTCGGTTCCGCCGCGTGGCCGCTGCTGCGCTACGAACGCGAATGCGTCCGCCGTCATCTGCGCGTCGCCTTTCCCGAATGGACCGACGCCGAACGCGAGGCCGTCGGCCGCGAATCCTTCCGCAACCTCGGCCGCAGCTTCTTCGAACTGTTTCACTTCGATGAACTGTTCGCCACGGTGCACTCCGACGATCCGTATGTGAAGTGGATCGGCCACGAGCACATGGACGCGATGACGGCCCAGGGGCGCGGCGGCATCCACGTGACCGGGCACATCGGCAACTGGGAGCTGATGGCCGGCTGGTCGGTCGCGCGCGGCGACACGCTGCACGAGATCGTCCGCTCGCTCTATGATCCGCGCCTGGACAAATTGCTCAACGACCATCGCCGCAAGTACAACTACATTCCGCTCACGCGCGGCGGCAACGAGTTGATCGCCGACATCGTCGACGTCTTCTCGCACAACCGCTGGCTGGGCATCCTGATGGATCAGGACACCAAGGTGCGCGGCGTGTACGCCGATTGGTTCGGCCACCCGGCCTGGACGCCCGCGGGCCCGGCCTACCTGTGTTACATGGCCGACCTGGACGCGGTGGTGACCACCATCCACCGCAATCCCGAAGGCGGACACACGATCGTCACCAGTCCGCCGATTCCCCGTCCGCAAACCGGCGATCGCAAGGCCGACATTCTGGCCTACACCGAATTGCTCAACCGCGAGCTGTGCAACCGCATCCGGCAGTACCCGAGCGAGTGGGTCTGGATGCACCGCCGCTGGAAAACCCGGCCGCCCGGCGAGCCGAAAGACCGACACCCCGCGCCCAAGCCGGGCAAGCCCTTCAAACTCTGGCGCCGGCTGGAGCGCTTGATTCAACCGCGCGTCGTCGCGCTGTCGTGGTCGCGCGCCGACGCCCTGGGCGCGCGCCTGGGCAGGCTCGGCCGCTTTTTCGTTCCCGGTCGTTACCGCATGGCCCGGAAAAACATCGCCCGCGCATTTCCCGACCGCGACCGCGTCTGGGTGGGGCGCACGGCCCGCGAAGCCTTCGCCAATTTCGGGCGGGTGCTGGTCGAATATTTGCGCCACCCGTTGATGGACGGACGCTTCTTCGCCGAGCGCGTCGAAATCGAGGGGATCGAAAAACTCGACGCGGCCTGCGCGCGGGGAAAGGGCGTGATCGTCGCCGCCGCGCATTACGGCGCGTGGGAACTGGCGATGTGGAAACTCGCCGCCCTGGGCTATCCGCTGCACCTGGTCGCCAAACGCATCAAGAACAACTTCCTCAACATGCGCCTGGTGTGGCTGCGGCGGGCGCACGGCGTGCAGTCGCATCCGGCCAAGGACAGCGCCTTCGCCGTGGTGCGCGCCCTCAAACGCGGGCAGGTGCTGGTGACGGTGATGGATCAACACACGACCGGCAAGGCGGCGGTCGACGCACAGTTTTTCGGCCGGCCGGTGCGCGCGCTGGGCAGTACGGCGCGGCTGGCGTCGCGTTTGGATTGTCCCGTGTTGCCGGCGTATTCGCTGCGCGTGGGACCGGGGCGTTATCGGGTGATCATCGGCGATCCGTTGCCGTATCAGGCGGCGTCAACGGACGAAGAAGCGCTACGCGTCAATACGCAAGCCTATCTCTCCGCGCTGGAAGAGCCTATCCGGCGCGAACCAAGCCAGTGGTTCTGGCTGCATCGGCGATGGCGGTAAGTTAAATCTCGTCGTCGAACAGCGGGCAGGGCATTTCCGGTTCGACGCTCAATTCTTCGCCTTCCGTCGCGGCGACGGCGGGCAGCTCGATATTCACGGCACGCTGAAATTCCTCGTACCAATCCCGCGCGAGCTCGCGGCGGCTGATGCCCTCGGGCGCAACCTTGATGTCGTATTGCGCCATCGACAGGTCGAATTCGCTGCGGCGAATCGTGTCCATGTCCATGCCCAGTTCGGCGATTTTGTTATTTAACTCGCTGATATTCACGCCGAAGCGCCGCGCGATGTCGTGCATGTTCTGCGGCCGGTAACGATCGTCGTGCGTGATGCCCAAGTGCAACGCGCAAAACAACTCGAAGGGATCGACCGTGCCGTTGCCCTTCGGCGGAATGTATTTGGTTTCCGCTTCACGCGTTTCGCGTTGCTCACGATTTTGTCCGCCGCGTCCGTGCGTGCGCGGCCCGCGCTTGCCGGTCGGGCGGCGTGTGTCGGCATTGGTGTGCCGGTTACGGCTGTTCTTGCGATGCCGATTGTTGTTCCCTGGCTGTACGACCACTCGGATCCTCCACGATCACATTTTGGTATAGTGTTGGCGCGTAATTGATGGCGTCCTAAACATCAACCCGCATTTTTATTGGTTACCCTAGCTTACTTTACATATCGTCCGGGACGTCGACGATGGATGTGTATTTGACACGATTGGATCTTTGAATTCCTTCGGCGCTCCCATGCACCAAAAGCGGCGTCAGTTTAACCGAAGTCCGTTTTCCTTGTCCACCGAAAAAACAAAAATTATTCACCGCCTATAACGCGCCGCGGCAATCCTCTTTGTCTTGTCATTCCCGCGCAGGCGGGAATCCGGGATTGAAATACTTTTCCTGACCCTTTGAAAAAAGGAAGGCCGCGCTTCGCGTAGCGTTAAAGGCCGGGTCAAGCCCGAGGATGACAAACAACGAACGACGCGTTTTTTGTGTGCCACAGTTTTCGCCTTGGCGAAAGCTGTGCGGTAATGGAATCCTGGATCCTCGGGTCAAGCCCGAGGATGACAAACAACGAACGACGCGTTTTTTGTGTGCCACAGTTTTCGCCTTGGCGAAAGCTGTGCGGAAATGGAATCCTGGATCCCCGGGTCAAGCCCGAGGATGACGGAAAGATTTGTCATTGAAACGGCCTGATAGAAAAACTTCTTCGTTGTCACTCGATCACGCTGACCGAATCGGATTGATGGTTGCTCACCAGCAACCGCCGCCCATTGTTCAGGAACGTCAGGCAGCACGGATCGTGCCCCACCGGAATCAGATCGGAAACCATCAAATCCGAATTGTCCACCACCGCCAGTTTGCCCGCGCGACCGGAGCGATCCGGCACCGTCAGATACAACTCCGCGCCGTCGGGGGCCACCGCCAGATCCTGCGGCTCGCCGGGCAGCGCCACGTGCCCCGCCGCCTCGCGCCGGTTCAGGTCCAGCCGCGTCACCGACGCCCCGTGCGTGTCCAGTGTGTAGGCCCAGCGCTGGTCGGTCGACACGACGATCTTCTCCGGCCCCGCGCCCACTTGAATCGAGCGCACCAGGCGGCGCTCGTCGACCTCGAACACCGAGACCGTCGCCGACTGTCGACCCGGCACCAGCAGCGTCGTCCCGCCGCGCACGAACACCCCGCCGCGCGCCTGCGTGCCGCCGAAGCCCAGACGGTCTTCGGTCTTGCCCGGCACGCTGGGATCGAACAGATAAATCGGCTCGTACACCGGCTTGGGTCCGCTGGCCGTCTCGCGCCATAACCCCGAACTGGCCGCGGCCAGCAAACCGTCCGCGCGCATCGCCAGCGAGCCGGGCGGCGTGGGAAATTCCACCTGGCCGTCCACCGCCATCTTTTGCAGATCGATCAGCCAGGCCGTCGGCGGATCGGTCGCGGTGACCACCATGCGGTCCTTGCCGGGCACCAGCGCGAAATCGGCGATGTTCTGCCCGACGCGCAGCCGCTTGATACGCTTGCCGGTCGTGCCGTTGTAGATGTGCAAAAAGCGTCCGCTCATCGCCACCGCGTACACGCGATCGCGGCGCGGATCGGCGATCACGCGGAACAAACGTTCGTTGGTCGGCTCGCTGAGCCAGCGCACTTCCAGCAGCGAGGTGTCGATCGCCGCGAGTTGGTTCGAACCGGGACAAGCGACGAACGCGGTTTGGTCGTCGGCGGAAACGGCCAGCCCGTAAGGCCGCCGGCACACGTCGATCTGCTGCCGCTCGACGCGCAGACTCAGATGGCTGGGCGGCATCTTCGGCGCGGGGGTGATCGACTGCGTCGTCGGATCGGTGCGTGAGACAGGGTCGTCCGCCGGATTCAGATCGTCGCAGGCCGCGATCGTCAGCCACAGCGCCGCCGTCAGCAGTATGAGCCATCGTCTTACGGCCATTCCTCACCTCCGCCGCCCCACGGACTGCATCGGAAGATGCGCCCGACGGCCATCCACATGCCGCGATACGCGCCGTAGCGCCGCACGGCCAGTTCGCCGTACACCGAACAGGTCGGCGTGTAAAGGCAGCCCGCGTGCGTCAGGCGCGCGCTTCCGGCCTGCCACGCGTCGATGATGCCGATCGCCAACGGCGTTCCCCATTGGCGCGCGGGCAGGCGTTGGGCGTCGACGGCCGCCAGCGCCGCCATGATCGCCAGACTCAGTAAAATTCTCCGCGCCAACTTTTTTGCCTCCGGGTTTGACCGCGGGCTCGCAATGTTATACCAAATTGCGACACGGGATGAAAAACACCTTCGCTCGACATCAACCACGAGGACAAGCCCATGAAAGACAACCGCGGTCCGCTGGACATCCAGGCCGTCAAGCAAGGCGCGACGGTCGGCGCGGTCGGTTTGGAAATGGGCTTCAGCGTGGTGATCGGCTACCTGGTCGGTCACTACCTGGATAAGTGGCTCGACACCGAACCCGTGTTCACCATCATCTGGATCGGCTTTGGCCTGGGTGCGGCCGCCAAGGCGTTGATCATGACCTACAAGCGCGCGAAAAAAGTGGGCGAGGAGCCGGACGCTGAAACTTAAAATGCGCATCACCGAACGCAACACGCTGATCTTCGTTTCGCGGGTCGGCGTGGTGGTCTATGCCTTGTTTCTGGTGGTCGCCGCGATCGTCTGGCTGGCGGCCGACAAATTCGACGTGTTCACCGGCACGCTCGCCGGCGGCGGACTGAGCCTGATCAACTTCCGCCTGCTGGTCTGGATCGGCCGAAAAATTTTCGAGGATCCCAAAAAACTCAAGACCCACTATTTCATGCTCGTCTGGTTGAAATTTTTCGTGCTCGTGGCGCTCTGCTTCTGGATCATCATTGAGCAGTTGGTCAATATCCCCTCATTTTTTATCGGGTTATCAGTCATCGTCATCTCGATCATCGTCGCGACCGCCTACAGTATTTTGCAGGGCTTCCCCGACATGATCGACGAGGAATGGCAGAAAACCGAGGAGAAATATATTGGGTGGGAAGATGTAGACGCGCCGCGTAAAATGGGGTATAAACCCAAAGGCAAAAAATCTCCCTTCGATGATTTATGACGCAATTGCCTACAATCCTCTCAAAGTAAGGAGTTCGCGCTAATGTACAGGTGGAGGCTCGCACTACTCGCTCTCGTTGCCGCCCTGCTGATCGCGTCGCTGGCCTGGGCCCAGGCCGAACCGCCTGCAACGAACGATCCCGCTCCCGCAGCCGACGAGATGCCCGCCGCACAGGATGAAGCCGTTGCCGAACAACCGGCCGCCGTCGAACCGGCTGCCGCCGAACCGGTCGTCCCGGTGGTCGAGGAACACCCTGCCGCCGTCGTGACCGAGCACGCCGCCGCCGAACACGAAGCGGCCGGCGGGCACGGCGAAGGCGAGAAGAAGGAAGAGGAACACTGGACCCTCTTCGGGTATATCCCCGTCGGTTGGACGATCCCCATCGCCCAGACCGTCGCCGGCTGGTTCGGGTGGCACGTCGACCCGCATCAGTTCACCGCGCACGGCCTGCTGCACGTCGAGATCATGCTCTTCGTGCTGATTCTGATCACCATCTTCTCGGTGGTCGTCGGCGGCAAATACAAGCGGATGCTCAACGAAGATCCGGCGCCCCGCCCGGGCATCAGCGGCGCGAACTTGATGGAGTTCATCGTCAATTTCGTCGACGGCATGATGGGCGAGATCATCGGCGGTCACAATCCGCAGAAGTACCTGCCGCTGATCGGCGGTCTGACCTTCGTCATTTTGTTCAACAACCTGCTGGGCCTGATTCCCGGCTTCTATACGGCCACCGACAACTGGAACACCACGCTGGCGCTGGCCCTGGTCGTGTTCGTGCTGTACCACTACTACGGCGTGAAAACCCACGGCGTGCTCAAGTACCTCGATCACTTCCTTGGACCGTTGGAAGGCAAGACCAAGTGGATCATGGCGCCGCTGATGTTCCCCATCGAGTTGATCAGCCACTTCGCGCGGCCCATGTCGTTGTCTTTGCGTCTTTTCGGCAACATGTTCGGCGACCACAAGGTCTTCGCCGTGTTCATGGGCCTGGTGGCCGTGCCGTTGGTGTATCCGTTGCCGTTCCTCGCCCTGGGCCTGTTGGTGGCCATCGTGCAAACCCTGGTGTTCATCATGCTGACCATGGTGTACATCGGGCTGGCCACGGCCCAGGAGCACTAAGTTACGCATCACGACGTCATGGAATGAACCGTGACGTCTTAACCAGTACCTACGGAGGTGGATGCAGATGAAGAAGACCGTCGTGATGTTGGGTGTGTTCATGCTCGCTACGCTCGTCTTTGCGGGAACCGCGTTGGCGCAGGAAGAGGGAGGTTTGTCGAGCGAAGTGAAAAGCATGATCGCCCTGAGCTGCGGTCTGGGCATCGCTATCGCGGCCTTCGGTGGCGCGCTTGGCCAAGGCAAAGCCGCTGCCGCCGCGATCGAAGGCATCGCCCGGAACCCGGGCGCCTACCAGAAAGTCTTCACCCCGATGATCCTCGGCCTCGCCCTGATCGAGTCCCTGGTCATCTACAGCTTGCTGATCAGCTTCCTGCTCGTCTTCAAACTGTAGTCGAACGACTTTTCAGGCGTCGTGAAAGGCCGTCTCCAACGAGGCGGCCTTTTCTTATTAAATGCCGATAGGCGACCAATAGCCCCGTCAGGGGCGATAGAAGGTAGCCCGGCGCGTGAGAGACTGTCGATAAATGCGCATTTGAGAGTCGAACTGAAGGACTTCCAGGACTTTCATCGATTTTTCGGGTTCAAGGATTTTCTAGCCAGAGAAAACAAATCCAGAAGACGCTCCGGCGGTT
>Ga0116164_10000210_pt1 | contig 56334 bp, 46 predicted proteins | sample AD_UKC109_MetaG_FD_89888 | JGI IMG/M metagenome (GOLD analysis project Ga0116164, IMG submission 89888) | Active sludge microbial communities of municipal wastewater-treating anaerobic digesters from Hong Kong - AD_UKC109_MetaG | ecosystem: Engineered > Bioreactor > Anaerobic > Digestate... | reverse complement strand
GATTTCGCAAATGAACCAGCCCTGCTTCAGGAGCTTGCAAGCAACGCGGGCAGAGACCTGCGGGTGTATGTGCTGTTTGGCCACATCGTTGCAGGAGTGATGCGTACCGCAAGAAGTGGCATTGTCAGTAATTTCAAACGGGGCGGTGATGTGGCACTGCACACGCTGACAGACGCGGAAGCTGCGCTTGCCCAAGCCGTCATCCGCCGGTTTGAGGAGCAGGGCGCTCCCCTGTCGTTTGCGGGCATCGATTTTCTCTACCACAACGGAAACCCGGTGATGAACGAGGTGGAAGACGTCGTTGGCAGCCGGATGCTGTATCAGGTGAGCGATATCGATATCATTGATTTGTATATCATAGAAATCGCCAGGCGTTTATCGTAACATGGCCTTGAGATCTCTTATCATTGCCTTATCTCCCGGCCGAAACGCCGGGTGTTTTTTGAGTGTTTTGTGAATCAATGTTTGCAGTGTCGGGTCAATCGTTTTGGAGACATCGAGCATTGTGCCGTTCAACACGGCTGCGTATGGGTAAGAATACGACTCTTTTTTGAATCCCGGCAAGCTTCCCACAAGCACCTGATGCATCAGGATGCCAAAGGCGAAGGTATCTGCCTTTCGGTTCAGCCGCACGTTTTTTCCGGTGATCAAGCGGTACGCTTCAGGCGACATATACACGGGATCGATGGCAAGCTCGTTTCCAGCTTCCGGCGGAGCAAGCTCCGCAAAGCTCGAATCAAAATCTATCAGGCGAACTCTGGGCGCATAGGGATTCCCGTCGATGATGATATGTTCGGGTTTCAAATCGGCATGAACAATCCCCACAGTATGCAAGGCCGACAGGCTTTGCGATAAGGATAACAGCAGTTTTAACTTAGTTTGCAGATCATCAGGCTTGAAAGATTCCAGGGTTCGATAGTTTGCCCCCAGATACGCGGACGCCGCATAGTAATGACCACCGTGGACAAAAAAATCATCAACATGCACAACATAGTTTTCCGGCACTCGTTTGAGGGCTTCGTACAGGTGCAGCTTACGGTTTTCGAATGCCGCGCATCGCTTCCTGCGCAAAGACACCTGCCGTGTCGGTGTCTGCGTGGTTTGCACCGGCTGGACAGGCGCTAAAAACTCTTTGAGAAAATATTGCTTATGCTTTTTCCCTGCGACACACCAGCGCGCGTTGCCACTGCCAGCGGTAACAAAGGGTGTTTGGCATGTATACTCGCCGATTTGCATACTGCGAACCTAAATGGTATTGCAGATTGCGTCGATCACCTGCTGGTAGTCAAGCTCCCCCAGACCTTCGCTGACGGTTTGTACATGGATCACCTGCGCCCATTCCGAAGAGATGCGGCTCCACTCCGGTGCATCCGGCGCGAAGATCAAGAGCCTCTTTGCGTTTTCATCCATTGCGCCGCCAAGCTGTTCATCCTCCCACCAGAGGCTCAGTTCGTCAAAATCCTTGGCCATACCCTCAGGGTACCAGGGCGCTTTTCTGCCAAACCCGATCTCATGGGTCGGCGCATCCGACCACATCACGATGATATGGCGCTTTTTAATGCCGTCCTTGGTCCATTCGCTGCGAATGGCATACCCAAGGGCTTCCAGACCGTCCTCAGGAATATCGCCGCCGCCGGATGCGGAAATGCTGTGAACGCTTTCCTGCAGCTTCTTTTCGTCTTCAGGCAGGGTAAAAAACTCGCTGGACATCATGGCGCGTTCGCCGTCGGCCAGATAATCGCGGAAGGTAATTACGCGTACGCGAAGCTTGCTGATGATTTTATTCTTCTTTTGCATCGTGGAGGTGACGTCCCGATAAAAATTCAGGGCGTTTTCTTTCACGATATCAATTACGTGGCGCATACTTCCGGTGGCATCGATGCACAGCACCATATCGACATGATAGCTCAGCTGATACTTATCCATGAAACCATCCTCTGTGTCCAGATGTTTATTGCTTCTATTCTGCAATTATAGGGAAATCTCCTTGTTGTCAAGACAAATCCCATGCGCAAGCATAAGAAGGAAGGCAAATGCGTGATGTCGAAATCATTGGCAAACGCCAACGATGCGGAGGATAGGGTGCAGTATGAAAACCTTCAGGGTTCTGGGCGCGATATTTTGTGTTTTGGGCTGTATATTCGCGTTGCTTGGTATGCTGACGATCATTCTGCCGATGATTGAAAATGAACAGTTCAAATTGATTTTGAGCTCGCTACAAACAGTAAGCGCCGACTCGCTGACCAATACGCTCAATTCCATTATCCTGTTTTGTCTGCACTCCGGTTATTTTTTGTTCTTCTGCGGCATTTCGCTTACGGTTGCGGGCGCTTTGATCAGCGTTTCAGCTCACAAACGCCAAAAATCAGCACAGCCTGATATCCCGGAGATTGTACCTTTGGCGAAGACATCGCAGGCAGGCGGTACGCCCAAACCTGCCTATTATCCCGGCGGGATGGAGCCGCCTGAACCAAGCCATGCGAAGGAGGCGTTTGAAAAAACGACCAATGTCATCAACACCATGAAAGTACCGCTGGTGTCGCTGATTGATGATGCGGATGAACCCGATACGCTCTCCATGGAAGACGATGCGGAAAAACTAATGCGCAACGACGCGGTATATTCGGCGCAGGAACAGTTCATGCGGCCGCCCGAGCCGGATTACTCCCGCTACCCCAGCAATTCAGCATCAGTACGGCAGAGCGAGAATACCGCAAGTCCGCCGGAGAGCAAGCCGAAACAGCGCCCGAGAATCATTAGCACAATGGGCAAAAAGCATCAATGAATCCTCATGAAATTCTCATCAAAGCGTCAGGGTATTCTCAAGCAACGCCATGTTCCCTGTGGTACGATGAATACGGTTCCAGACTACCAACAAAGGAGAGTTGAACATGGCTAAATACACCATCCAAGACATTGATATCATCCGCCGGAAGAGCGGACTTTCGTACAACGAGGCCGTATCGCTGCTCAAGTACCACAACGGCAGCCTGACCCAGGCACTGCTCGACCTGGAAAAGAACGGCAAGATCCTGGAGCACGAAACCAAGGTCAATACCACTCGCAAAGGAAAGCACAAGAACATCTTTTACCTCCTCTACCGCCTTCGCCTGAAAATTCGCAAGGACAACATCGTCATCATCAACCTGTCCTCGCTGTTTCTTATCTTCGCGCTGCTGTTTGCCCCCTGGGTTGTGATCGTTGGCATTTTGTTCGCGCTGGTGATGGGATACCACATCCGTATCGACAGTAAATCCAGAGAGTTTGAGGATGTTTCCCTGGAGGACACCATCAAGCACGCCAGCGAGAACATTAAGCACACGGTTGATAATATCATCCGTGAGTCGGCGAAAGACGATTTCGACGACGTGACTGAGGAACCTGAGGTGAAAGAGCCCCGTGCCGAATCACCAGCCAGCGGTACCAAACCCGTGGATGTCGAGCTTCCCGAAGACGGCGAATACACCATCAAGGACGGAGACGACGGATTCCACGAGGCCAGCATCAGCTGATTGAAGGGAGTTCCATGAGTAAGATACTGATCATTGAAGACGAAAAGAAGATTGCGCGCTTTATCGAACTGGAGCTTACCCACGAAGGGTACGAGGTTCAGGCGGCGCACGATGGTCGCACAGGGCTTGCCCTGTGCGACAGCTGGAAGCCGGATCTTCTGATTTTGGACCTGATGCTCCCGGAGCTTTCGGGCATCGAGGTCTGCCGTCGTTTACGCCAGCACAGCGATATTCCCATCATTATGCTCACCGCCAAGGACGACGTATCCGACAAGGTGATGGGTCTGGACATGGGTGCGGATGATTACATCACCAAGCCCTTTGCCATTGAAGAACTGCTGGCGCGTATTCGTGTCTGCCTGAAAAAGACAAGGCTGGACCAGGGGCATTCCGCAGTTGTGCTGACGGCGGGCAAGCTTTCGCTCAATGCCGCCAGCTATTCCGTGAGCTACGACGACCAGCCGATCGCCCTGACCAAGAAGGAATTTGACCTGCTACATTACCTGTGGGTAAACGACCGTACAGCCGTGACCCGCGACGATCTGTTGCTCAACGTATGGGGCTACGACTTTGCTGGCGATACCAACATCGTAGACGTGTATGTGCGCTATCTGCGCCAGAAGATCGACGACAAGTTCGGCATCAAGCTCATCCATACCATCCGTTCCGTTGGATACATGTTTAAGTATGAAAGCTTCGATTAAAATAACGAAGACGAAAAAGCCGCAGAAGCCGCAAAAACAAAAGCTCAGAGTGCGGTTTTTTCGTACTATCGGCTCATTCTTCTCCAGAATATTCAGCTCAATGCGCTTCTCACTGACACTGCGTATTGCCGCGCACTCCAGCTTGCAGCTGATCCGCACACTGCTGATGATCGCGATACTTTTCACGATCATCTTTTCCGTTGCGCAGGCGCCTGTTGTGAACCGCAGCTTTGATGCCGTGGAAACCATGACGCCAGCGGAAAACGGAACGGTTCCCGTAGATCAGCTCGCCTATCTGCCGGTGATTGAAGCATATTATGTTCAAACGCCTTTTACTGATGATTTAAGCGGATTTGCGGATCGCGTCGCGCTGACGGCCGAGCGCTTATTCGATTCAGGATTTATACAGCTGGCGCTCTACCGATCCACCGGTCTTGGCGGGTTGGTGGTTGTTTTTGATATGCAGGACTGGATGCATGTGTACCTGCTGTCGCTGCTTGCGCTGGCTATCGCCGACCTTTACCGCATTGTGTATTTTCTGCGGCATCGCCGCCGCCTGAACCGGCATGTGCTCAAGCCCATAGCCGATATGACGGTCGCGGCGGAGAAGATGAGCGCGAATAACCTGTCCGACCGCATCAACCTGGCGGGCACCAAAAACGAATTTAAGGACCTTGCGGCCGTCATCAACAAGATGTTGGACCGTATCGAGCGCAGCTACAACAGCCAAAAGCAGTTTGTCAGCGATGCGTCGCATGAGCTGCGCACGCCGATCGCTGTAATTCAGGGCTATGCCAATATGCTCAAACGCTGGGGTAAGACCGATACGTCGGTGCTGGACGAAGGCATTACTGCCATCACGCAGGAAACGGCATCGATGAAAGAGCTTGTAGAACGGCTGTTGTTTCTGGCCAGGCACGATAAAAAATCATTGCTTCTGGAAATGGAGCATTTTGACCCGACCGAGATTATCTTCACGGTCTTTCGGGACGCACAGCTATTGTCTGCGACGCACCAGTTTGAGCTGAAAGCCGACCAGCACTGCATGATCAATGGCGATAAGGGGATGCTCAAGCAGCTACTGCGCATCCTGGTGGACAACGCCATCAAGTATACGCCTGCGGGCGGGAAAATCACCCTGTCGATGAAGGCGGAGCTTGGCGAGTGCGTGATCGCCATTCAGGACACCGGACAGGGCATTAGCAAGGACGAGCTGGCCCGTATTTTCGACCGTTTCTACCGCAGCGACAAGGCCCGTAAGGTGCAAAACGGCGGTCATGGCCTTGGGCTTTCCATTGCGCGCATCATTGTGGTTGCCCACGGCGGCACCATTACCGTACGCAGCAAGGAAGATGCGGGCACGACCTTCTTCGTTCGACTGCCTCTTGTTGCGAATAACACCTGATCCGCTGTTTTCAACCGCAAAATGAGGGTTTAGAGATCGCATCCCTATCGAATTGTTTCAATCTATGATATGCTGGTACTATACCACCTATGAAAGGAGATATTCTATGCGGAAAGCACCCAAACCGGGCGTGGTGATCGCGATCGTAATTGTTGTGATCGTATTGATTGTCGCCGCTACCGGATTTTACAGAGTTGGACAGGGTGAACAGGCGCTGGTCATCACGTTTGGCCGTGTAACCGATCAGAACGGACCCGGACTGTACTGGCATCTCCCCTATATCCAGCAGATTATCAGTGAAAGCGTTACGACCATCCATACTGTCGAGTATGGATTTCGTACAACCCGTTCGGGGTCTGCCGGCCGGGCCGCGCAGTATTCCGATGAAACGGATGAAAGCGTAATGCTCACCAACGACAACTCCATCGTATCCATCGAGGCTATCTACCAGTACACGATCCGCGACGTGAAAGAATACCACTTCGATATCGACGATCCCGAAGGCACGTTGCAGATCGCCTTTGAGGCGGTGATCCGCCGCAATATCCAAAACAGACCGCTGGATGATGCGCTTCTCAACAAGGAAGAGATCGAACTGCAGGTTCTGCCCGATTTCCAGGCGCTGATCGATACCTACGCCATGGGCGTAAAGATCAACGACGTTCGTATCCAGAACATTTCGGTACCCCAGGAAGTTTCTGCGGCGTATGAAGACGTGAACAACGCCAAGAACGAAAAGACCAAGCGTCTGGACGAAGCGGAGCGCTATGAGAACGAAATCCTGCCGGATGCGCGTTCCACCGCGTACGAAACCGTAAAGCAAGCCGAAGCCTATAAGGCGGAGCTGCTTGCCAAAGCCAAGAGTGACACGGCCGTTTTTGACGCCGTTTTAACAGAGTATAAGCTCGCGCCTGAGGTCACCCGCAAGCGCTTGCTGATCGAGACCCTGGAGAATATTCTTACAGGCAGCGGCCGAATCATCGTAGCGGATAACGCAAGCGATGTGATCAAGATTCTGGATCTTGACGAAGCCCAAGCGGATAAGGCGTCAAGCGTATCCGCCGTTGAAGGAGGTGGGAACTAATGGATCAGCAACGTCCGGTTAATTACGCGAGCGCCGAATTCAATGCGTTCTTGAAGCGTTCCCGCAAGAAGATCATCGGGGTCTTCGTCCTGATTATTCTTCTGCTGATCCTGATCAGCCAAAGCACCTTTATCGTCGGCGAAGCCGAACAGAGCGTTGTCACCCGTTTTGGCGTGATCAAGCGTATCATTATCAACAGCGACAACGATTTTCATGACCGGTATGGAAGCCTGTTGCAGGAAGAAATCTCGTTTGATGAAGACGTCAAAGTCGTCGTAGGCAGCGGCCTGCAATTCAAGGTGCCGTTTATCGACAAGGTGGAGACGTACTCCTCGCGGTTGTATACCTATATCAGCGATTCGGAAATTGTCAACACCTCGGAAAAGAAGCAGTATTACATCCAGACCTATGCCCAGTGGTACATTGCCGATCCCGCGCTGTTCTCCCTGAAACTCGGCAGCATGATCGCCGCGGAGAATCAGCTGGATAACCTGATTCATCCTGTCATCGTGCAGGCAATCAACCGCCTGACGGCCGAGGACTTCGTATCGAATAAGGATGTGCTCAACGCCGCACTGAGCAAGGGCCTCCAGATGCTTAACCAGGATATGGCGTCTCGCGGTATCGAGATTAAGGATATTCAGGTACATCGTACCATTCTGCCTATGGCCAACCTTGAATCCACCTATGCCCGCATGCAGGCTGACCGCGCCAAAGTGGCACAGCAGCTGCGCAGCGAAGGTGACGAGGAGTACCGCAAGGCCGTCTCGTCCACCGATCTGGAAGCGCGGCAGATTCAGGCTGACGCCATTACCGAGGCTGGCGCAGTACGTGCCGCAGCGGAAGCCGAGTCCATGCGCATCTATGCCGAAGCGTATAGCGCCGACAGTGAGTTCTACAGCTACTGGCGTTCCTTGCAGGCACTGGAAACAGCCCTGCAAGAAAACACCACGCTTGTGCTGGACCAGAACCACCCCCTGTGGGCGGATCTGCTCAGCTACATGACCGAAACATCGGCCAAGTAACAACCAAACCTTATACGGGTTTCACAGGAGGAGTGCTTCTTTGGAAGTACTCCTCTAGTGGCTTATACAGAAGAACGCCAACAACAGTTGTGATGAGCATCTCAGGCAGCATATACGAGCCATTATACGAAATGGACCAGATCCAGCTTGTCCATCCAAGAGAATTCGGCCACAGTGCTTCCCAGATGATGATACCGCTGAGGAAATGGCAGAAATACCGTGCCATCATGGTAACAACGATACCGACGATGAACGCTGTTCTCCTGGACTTGAACACATTGTCAAAAACGGCGGCAAAGCCAAGCACACCAAACGCAAGCACATAGTCAAGCAGGATGATGCCGACCGCCGTGATGGCATTGGGCGCATACTGTACGTTCTGCAGCCCAAGAAGAAGCTGTAAAAGGCTGTATGTCAGGGCAGTTAACAACCCCCACTTGGTACCGTAGCGGTGTGCGATCAGGATGATGGGAAGCATGCTGCATACCGTAATGCTTCCGCCAAGTGCCCATGGGCCGGAGAACTGCAAAAGGCTCAGGACCGTTGCAACGGCGAGCATAATCGCCGTTTCTGTGATTTTCCGAAGGGTGTAGGTCATTTTCGATTCCTCCATACTAAAATTCCCGCAGTTGCGGGTATGCAACGCGGGAAAATCAATATGCGAATTGATTCCTACGCCGGCATTACCCGGATCAGGTTCGAGGGTCCCGGGCCAACGCCCGATCTCAGCCGATTTCTCAGCACCCCTTGCGCTTGTGCGCAAGGATATCATACGGCAAGAGAATCCGTATGTCAAGAACAAGCAAAATACGTTTTTTTCACCTGTATTGTATTGACATGAAAATTGTGACTGTGGTTTAATATAGTACGTTTCAATGTTTAGTTTCACTAAACTTATTGAAAGGAGCTGTCTGTTGTGGAAATCGGCGGAAAACTGCGCGAGCTGCGGCTGCAGAAAAACCTGACACAGGAAGAGCTTGCGGATCGATGCGAATTGAGCAAAGGCTTCATTTCGCAGGTCGAACGCGACCTGACCTCGCCGTCCATCGCCACGCTGATTGACATTCTGGCGAGCCTTGGTTCCAGCCTGCAATCGTTTTTTACCGACGATAGCCCGGAGAAAATCGTTTTCACCCAGGCAGACATGTTTACCAAGCAGGACGACGAGGAAAAGCATGGTAAAATCACCTGGCTGATTCCGGACGCGCAGAAAAACGCAATGGAACCGATTCTGCTGGAGCTGCAAGCCGAAGGCGAAAGCCTGGAGATTCCGCCCCATGACGGTGAGGAATTCGGATATGTCCTTTCAGGACGCGTCGCGCTTTGTGTGGGCGGCCGCGAGTATATTGTAAAAAAGCAATCCAGCTTCTGCCTTCACCCATCCTCTGCCCATTCCCTGCGCAATATTGGGTCCGGTACCGCCAAGATCATCTGGATCAGCAATCCGCCGAGTTTCTAGTTTACAAGCATAAGGAGACCATTCCATGGCAGATAAAGTGCGCCTGATTGATTTGAGAAACATCTCCAAAGAGTTTGATGGAACCTATGTGCTCCAAAACATCAACCTCTATATTAGGGAAAATGAGTTTGTCACCCTGCTTGGCCCAAGCGGCTGCGGCAAGACGACGACGCTTCGCATTATCGGCGGGTTTGAACATCCGTCGGAAGGCGTCGTCTTGTTCGAAGGGAAGGATATCACCCACCTGCCGCCCTATAAACGCAAGGTGAACACCATCTTTCAGAAATACGCGCTATTCCCCCATTTGAACGTACAGGACAATATCGCCTTCGGCCAGCGCATTGCCAAGGTGCCGGAGGCGGAAATCAAGAAGCGTGTCGCCAAGATGCTTGATCTGGTTGACTTGGAAGGCTACGGCAAACGCCGCGTGGAGCAGCTCTCCGGCGGGCAGCAACAGCGCGTAGCCATTGCCCGCGCGCTGATCAACGAGCCGCAGGTACTGCTGCTGGATGAACCCCTGGGCGCGCTGGACTTGAAGCTCCGTAAGGAAATGCAGCTTGAGCTCAAGCGGATGCAGCAAACGCTCGGGATCACGTTTTTATATGTTACCCATGATCAGGAAGAAGCGCTGACCATGAGCGATACCGTGGTGGTCATGAACCGCGGTAACATTCTGCAAATCGGTACGCCTAAAGACGTGTATGACGAGCCTGTGAACGCGTTTGTTGCCGATTTTATCGGAGAAAGCAATATTTACCCCGGCACGATGCTGGAGGACAAGCTGGTTCGCTTTGCGGGCTTCAACTTTCCTTGCGTTGATAAAGGTTTTGGGTCCAATCAGCCGGTCGATGTGGTCATCCGGCCGGAGGATATCAACATCGTCAAAGAAGAGGACGGGCAGATCGCTGGGGTTGTGGAAAGCGTTCTGTTCAAGGGCGTGCATTACGAGATGATTATCGAGGTCGGCGAGCTGGAGTTCAAAATCCATTCCACCGTTATGCAGGAACCCGGCTCGCGTGTCGGACTTACGATCATTCCCTTTAACATTCACATCATGCAGCCAATGGCGAGGGAAGCCGGAGAAGACGAGCAGGACGAATCCCTTGAAGGAGACGACCTATAATGCCCGGGGCGAATATATCCGTATGGATGATCACAGGCATCGCCGTGATTGTGCTGGGGTTTGCCGCGCTGGTCGTTCTGTCAGTACGCCGTTCCGGCGGTATCAAGCGCTCGTTCTTCGCGTCGCCGTATACCCTGTGGATGATTCTGTTTACGCTTGTACCGGTTGTTTTGATCACCTATTACGCGCTGACGGACGCTTCCGGCGCGTTTACGCTGGATAATTTTAAGAATTTTTGGGACAGCAACTATTCCGTCAACAAGCTGTATGCCGAGATGGGGCCGGAATATGCCGTGCTGATTACGCGCGGCTCGGTGAACATCGGCATTCTTGTGTATTCGCTGTGGATGGCGCTGATCTGCACATTGATCTGCCTGGCGCTCGGCTATCCGGCCGCATACTTTATGGCCGATAAGAATATGAAATACGGCGCGATTCTGGTTGTACTGTTCATCATCCCGATGTGGATGAACTTTCTGCTGCGTACCATCGCCTGGATGTCGATTCTGGAGGACTCCGGGCTAATAAACACGGTGCTGAAGTGGCTTGGCCTGCCCAAGGCACAGCTGATGTACAACAACACAGCAGTGCTGCTGGGTATGGTATATAACTTCCTGCCGTTTATGGTCTTCCCCATCTATACGTCGCTGACAAAAATGGACAGCCGCCTGCTGGAGGCCGCGCAGGATTTGGGCGCGAACCCGACCCGGACATTCTGGACGGTTACGGTTCCATTGAGCATCCCCGGCGTGGTTTCAGGAATCACGATGGTTTTCATGCCATCGGTGACGACGTTCTTTATTCCCCGCATCCTCGGCGGTGGCAATACGATGATGTTCGGCGACCTGATTGAAAACCGCTTTTTATTCCAGGGCAACTGGAACCTTGGCAGCGCGTTGAGTCTGGTCATGATGGCTTTGATTCTGGTCAGCCTCGGCATTTTGCGCCGGGCGGATCCCGAAGGAGAAGGGAGCGGTATCGTATGAGCAGGATCATTAAGCGAGTATACCTGTCGCTCATTCTTTTCTTTCTGTATGTTCCCATCGTAGTGCTGATTGTGTACAGCTTCAACGCAGGCAAGAGCCGGGCAAAATGGGAAGGCTTTTCCCTGCACTGGTACGCTGACCTCTTCCAGGACGCGGCCATCCTGAAAGCGCTGTATGTCACCCTGTCCGTCGCTGTAATCGCTGCCGTAGCCGCGACCATACTGGGTACACTCGCGGCCATTGGCATCCACGCCATGCGCAAGCGGCCGCAGGGACTGATGATGACCATGACCACGCTGCCCATGACCATGCCGGATATCGTTACGGGTATCTCGCTGATGATTCTGTTCACGTTTGCGCAGATTGAGCGCGGCTATTTCACCATGCTTTTGGCGCATATCACGTTCAACACGCCGTTTGTCATCCTGTCGGTCATGCCGAAGCTCAAACAAATGAACAAGTTTACCTACGAGGCTGCGCTGGACCTTGGAGCAACGCCTTCCTACGCGCTGATCCATGTCATCCTGCCGGAGATCACACCGGGCATCATTACTGGCTGCCTGCTTGCATTTACGCTTTCTCTAGATGACTTTGTAATCAGCTATTTCACTACGAGCCCGATGGTGCAAAACCTGTCCACGCTCATCTATTCCAAGGCGCGTATCGGCATTGAGCCGACTTTGAACGCTTTAAGCGCGTTGATGTTCCTGGCGCTGCTGCTACTACTTCTGACCATCAACAAACGTTCCTCAAGCGCCGACACCCGTTAAGATAAACGCAAACGCGTTTATATATTACCGAAATTGGAGGGCACCTGCATGAAAAAGACTGTATTCTCCGTGCTGCTGGTACTCATACTTTCCTTTGCGGTCTCCGCACTTGCCGATGGCGTTGTGAATGTCTTTAACTGGGAAGACTACATCAACGAGGACGTGCTGGAAATGTTTGAAGCCGAAACCGGCATCAAAGTCAACATGATGAATTTCACGACCAATGAAGATATGCTGGTGAAAGTGCGCAATTCGCCACAATCGTTTGATGTCGTCTTCCCGTCGGATTACGCCATTGAGCGCATGATCAGCGAGGGGCTTCTTGCGGAGCTGAACTTTGACAACATTCCAAATCTGCAGTATATCGACGAGAACCTTATGGACCCTGCCTACGATCCGGGTAACCTATACAGTGTACCGTATATGTGGGGCACGGTCGGCATCCTGTACAACACCACCATGGTCTCGGAGCCTGTCACCAGCTGGGCGTCCCTGTTCGACCCGCAATATCAAAAGGGTGTTTTGATGCTCGATTCCCCCCGCGACAGCATCGGCCTTGCGCTTAAGTACCTGGGTTATTCCATGAACACACGCAATCCGCTGGAGCTTAACGAGGCCAAGGACCTTCTTATCAAGCAGAAGAAGGACGGCATCGTCAAAGCCTATCAGGTGGACGAGGTCAAGGATAAAATGGCCGTAGGCGAAGCCGCTATGGCAGTGATGTGGAGCGGCGACGCGCAGTATGCGATTGAGCTTAACGAGGATTTGCAGTATGTCGTCCCTGTGGAAGGCTCCAACATTTGGGTGGACGGCATGGTCATCCCCAAGGCTGCCAAAAACAAGGAAAACGCCGAAGCGTTTATCAACTTTCTCTGCCGCCCCGATATTGCGCAGATGAACTGTGAGGAGATCTGGTATTCGTCTCCCAACACCGAAGCTGTTGCCCTGATGGGCGAGGAATACACCGAAAATCCCACCCTGAACCCGCCAGCGGAAACGGTCGCCCGCTGCGAAGTACTGCTGGATATTCAAGATTTCATCGAGGTCTATAACACCTTCTGGCTGGAGATTAAAAGCGCTCCGTCCAAGTAGTACGAAAACGTTTTAAATTTTCTTCTCAATGAGGTTGAGTTTTTGTGTAGCCTATGCTATGCTCTAAAAAACTCAACCTCATTTCTGATCATCCAATCGGAGGAGAAGCCAATGCAATACGGCCATTTTGATGAAACAAACCGGGAATATGTTATCACCAATCCCAATACCCCCGCGCCTTGGACGAACTATCTGGGATCGCCGGAATACGGTGCGATTATCACGGTGAACGCAGGCGGATACAGCTTTGTAAAATCCGGAGCCATGGGCCGTATCCTTCGCTATACCTTCAATCAATTCGATGAACCCGGCCGTTATATTTACCTGCGGGATGACCAGAACGGGGATTACTGGAGCGCTTCATGGAAACCGGTGAAGAAGCCGTTGGAAGTGTACAAAACCGAGTGCCGATTCGGGATGGGATATGCGACGTTTGAAAGCGAATACACTGGCATCCGCTCTATCGCGCAGTATTACGTTCCATTGGATGCGACCTATGAGGTTTGGACCGTTACCGTTAAAAATGAATCAGACCGCGACAGGGAGCTGTCGGCGTTCGGCTATTGCGAACTATCCAACGAGAACAACTACGAACAGGATCTGGTCAACCTCCAGTACACACAGTTTATCAGCCGTACGGAGCGCAAAGGGAACTGTATTCTGCAATACATCAATGAATACTGCCCGCAGATCGATACACGCTTTTTCGCACTGGCCGGAAGCGATGCTGATAGTTGTACCGGAAACAGAGAAGCTTTCCTTGGCAGACATCGCTTTGACGCGCCCATGGCCGTTGCGGAGGGCCGCTGCGATGATAGCCAATGCTACAACGGGAATCCCTGCGGCGCGTTGCATGCAAAGCTTGCGTTGCGTGCAGGCGAAGAAAAGACATTGGTGTTTCTGCTTGGCGAAAAGAAGGAAGCCGAGGCGAACGCTATTATGGCTCGCTATGCGACGGCCCCCAGGGAGACGGTATGCAAAGAGCTTGATGATTTGAAAGCTTACTGGCTCCGCAAGCTGGACAACCTGAAAATCAACACGCCGAGTGCCGAGTTCAACGCGATGGTCAACACTTGGAACGCGTTCCAGTGCTTTATTACCGTGGTGTGGAGCCGTGCGGCATCGCTGTACTACTGCGGGCAGCGCAACGGATTTGGTTACCGTGATACTGTGCAGGATATTCAGGGTATTATCCACCTGGACCCATCCCTGGCAAAGGACAGAATCCGTTTTATGTTATCCGGTCAGGTTCACCATGGCGCGGGTCTGCCGCTTGTGCGCTATACCCACAATCCGGGCCATGAAGACACACCCGAGGACGAGAGCTATGTGAAGTACACCGGCCATCCGCATTACCGTGCGGACGACGCACTGTGGCTCTTCCCCACCGTATACAAGTACATTGCAGAGACCGGCGATACGTCGTTTCTCAACGAGGTCATTCCGTTTGCCGACAAGGACGAGGGAACGGTGCTAGAGCATCTGAAGCGCGCGATCAGCTTCAACATGAACCACCTTGGCGGACACGGGATGCCAGCCGGTCTCCACGCGGACTGGAACGATTGCCTGCATCTGGGTGAAAAGGGTGAAAGCGTATTTGTCGCTTTCCAGCTGTATTATGCGATGAACCTCCTGTCTGAGTTGATTGCAGACGCCGATGCGATTTACGCTGAGTATCTGGAAACCGAGAGCGCGAAATTAAAGACGATTATCAACTCGGTTTGCAAAGAGGATGATCGCTATATCCGTGGAATATCGGAGAACGGAAAGGTGATTGGCTCCGCCAAGCATACCGAGGCCTCCATGTGGATCAACCCGCAAAGCTGGGCTGTGATTTCCGGCTGTGCGGAGGAATCGTTCGCTAATACCGTTATGCAGACAGCCTATGATCAGCTCAACACAAAATACGGAATTCGTCTGCTAGCGCCAGCCTATCGTTATAAAGGCTATGACGATACCCGTATGATACTGTTCAATCCAGGCACAAAGGAAAACGGAGGGATATTCTGCCAGCCGCAGGGATGGGCGATCCTGGCCGAGTCTTTACTGGGTCACGGCGACCGCGCATTCGAGTATTTTTCGGAGTCTTCTCCCGCCAGCTTTAACACCAACGCGGATGTCCGGCTGATTGAGCCGTACGCCCACGCGCAGTTCATTGAAAGCATTGAATCGCCGTATTTCGGCCGCGCACACGTACATTGGCTGACCGGCACGGCCTCTACCGTGATGGTCGGCTGTGTGGAAGGGATTCTGGGCCTTCGGCCCACACCGGATGGCATTGTGATCTCGCCCTCCATTCCCGCGGCCTGGGACGGGTTCACCATGGACAAAATCTTCCGTGGAAAAGCGCTCCATATAACCGTCAACAATCCAAACCATCACGAAAGCGGTGTGAAAACAATTACGCTCAATGGTGTATCCAAAGCGCCGGGGCTGCTGAAAGCAGCAGATTTGCTAGACGAAAACGAAATCGTAATAACACTCTAATCCTCACATTTCATAAAAAGCCAGCCGCTTTCACAGGTGGCTGGCTTTTTGCTTGACTTTATAAAGTGGTCGCATTATAATACATATGCACATATATTCATATATTGAGGTGATACAATGACTGATCAGGCGGCACAATGCTGCGACTTGATGTATCTCCATCAGGATACCATCGAGCATGTGAAACGGACCATGCCCGGCGAAGAGGCGTTGTTTGATCTGTCCGAGCTTTTTAAGACCTTCGGCGACTCGACCCGGATTCGGATTCTGTTCTGCCTGTTCATAGAGGAGATGTGTGTATGCGATATTGCCAATCTGCTGCAAATGTCGCAAAGCGCGATCTCCCATCAGCTTGCGGTTCTCAAGCGCATGAAACTAGTGAAGGCCAGGCGGGATGGCAAGGTTGTGTTCTATTCCCTGGCCGACAATCATGTGCGCTCGATTATCAACCAGGGCATGGAGCATATTCATGAGTAGGAGGATACGATGAAGAAGACATTCACGATCAGCGAGCTTGATTGCGCAGCCTGCGCCAACGCGCTGGAAACAAAGCTCAGCACCATTACCGGCGTTACGAGTGCAAAGATCAACTTTTTTCTCAAGAAGCTGTATCTGGAAGCCGACGATGCGGAGTTTGACTTTATTATGAAGCGCGTCAGGCGCGCCGTAGATCACGCTGTACCCGGCGCCACCCTGAAATGACTGCGCGAGGAGCATCCATATGAGACGCTTACCCCGGAGAATTATACTGTCCGCTATTTTTTTCATCTCGGCACTCTTCATTCCGCTGTTTCCGGTTTCCCTTACGCTGTACCTTGCGGCATATGCGCTTGTCGGCTGGGATATTCTTTGGAAGGCCTTCCGCTATATTGCACGCGGTAATTTGTTCGATGAAAACTTTCTGATGTCCGTTGCGACGATCGGCGCGTTGTTGATCGGCGAGTACCCTGAAGCAGTCGCCGTGATGCTTTTGTACCAGATCGGCGAGTATTTTCAGGACCTTGCTATGGACAAAAGCCGTGAATCCATCGCCGCGCTGATGGATATCCGCCCCGATTCGGCAAATCTGGAACGCGACGGTCTTGTGGTATCCGTCTCACCGGATACCGTTTCGGTTGGAGACGTTATCGTCGTCAAGCCTGGAGAACGCATCCCGCTGGACGGCGTTGTCCTGGAGGGAAACTCGATGCTGGATACCTCGGCATTAACCGGAGAGAGCCTCCCGCGTGAGGTTGTCACCGGAGGTGAGGTCATTTCCGGCTGTATTAACATTACGGGCGTATTGCGGGTATCGGTGACCAAAACGTATGAAAACTCAACAGTTGCGAAGATTTTGGAGCTTGTTGAGCATGCTGCGGAGAACAAGACACGCTCCGAGGCCTTTATTACGCGCTTTGCTCGTGTGTATACGCCCATTGTTTGTGCAGCCGCCGTGCTGTTGGTGGCTATCCCCACCCTGGTCTTTGCACAGAGCTTTTCCATGTGGCTGGAACGTGCCTTAAGCTTTCTGGTCGTTTCCTGTCCCTGCGCTCTGGTCATCTCCGTTCCGCTGACCTTTTTTGGCGGCATTGGCGGAGCGTCCCGCAATGGGATTCTGGTAAAGGGAAGCAACTATCTGGAGCTGCTGGCAAAGACGGAAACCGTCGTCTTTGATAAAACCGGTACGTTGACCGAAGGCATCTTTCACGTAACCAGCATCCATCCCCAAACCCTTCCTTCAGAAGAACTCCTGCGTCTTGCGGCAACGCTTGAGCAATATTCCACCCATCCCATTGCCCAATCCATACGGCTGCACAATCAGTTGCCGGTGAACACCGATACGCTCAGTCATATAACCGATTTGCAGGGGTATGGACTCTCCGCGCAATACCAGGGACACCAATACCTTGTTGGGAACACGGCGCTGATGGACAAGTACAATATTGAGCTCCCCTATTGTCACCACCTTGGCGTGGTTGTCCATCTGGCGGAAGACGGAAAGTATCTTGGGCATATTGAGATCTCCGATGAGATCAAAAAGAGCGCCGCTCAGGCTGTAGCGGCTCTGGCTAAGGCTGGCGTGCATAAGACGGTACTTTTATCCGGCGACCGCAAGGATATTGCCGATAAGACCGGAAAGACGCTCGGAATTCAGGAAGTCTATGCGGAGCTACTGCCTGCCGATAAGGTTGAGCATGTGGAACGCATACTGGCTGAACAGAAACAGGGAACTCTTGTGTTTGTGGGCGATGGCATCAACGATGCGCCTGTACTGGCCCGGGCAGATGTTGGTGTCGCAATGGGCGCTTTTGGCAGCGATGCAGCCGTGGAAGCCGCAGATATTGTATTGATGGACGACGATCCCCGTAAACTTGCGCTGGCGATACGCCTGGCCAGAAAAACGCTTGCCATCGCAAGGCAAAACATTGTATTCGCGCTCACTGTGAAGGCACTGGTGCTCGTTTTGGCAAGCGCAGGGCTGACAGAGCTATGGATGGCCGTGTTTGCGGATGTCGGTGTCAGCATGATCGCAATCCTGAATGCAATAAGAACGCTTGGTTCTTTCAACCGGAAAGGGTGAATGAACATGATCCGAAGCTATGATGATTTCATTACGGAGCTCTTAAAAGCAGGGTTTTCCATGGGCGGCGGTACGGATAATGGTATCTTCTCTTTGATCAACTGGTCCTGGGATGAGGCCGCGCCATACGATACGCCAGTGCGCTGGCATACGGGCGACCCGGAAACCGACCCGTGGGAATGGCGTATGCGGGTTTTGGAAGAGCGCAGCGATATCGCCTATGCCAAACTGTTTTTCAAGAAAAGCGGCTATATCACCAAGGACTGGTATCCGTATTTTCTGGCGACTCGGCGGCAGAACCACAGCTTTGAAGAAGCCTATCAGGACGGAAAGGTCAGCCACGACGCAAAGCTCGTGTATGACGTCGTGAAAGACCAGGTGGCCGTTCCCCTGCACTCGCTCAAAGCGCTGTCCAACTTGGCGCAAAAGGAGCAGAAATCGCGTTTTGATCGAGCGTTAACGGAGCTGCAAACAAAGCTTTTTATTACCATGTGCGCCAGGCAGCAAAAGCAATCCAAAACCGGTGAGGGATATGGATGGTATTCCACTGTGTTTACGACCGTGGAAAGCTTCTTCCCTGCGGATGTGTTTGCAAAAGCGGCTTCCTTTTCTTATGAGGAAGCCGTAAAAAAGATCGAATCACAGATTTTGTTGTTGAATCCTCAGGCGAAGCCAAAGGATATGATGAAGTTTATCAAAGGGTGAGCCCTACAGGGCCTTCAGCAGTGAATCGATGGCGTTTACAATGCTCGGCAGCTCTTGGGATATCGTACATACGTGAGGAACACCGGAAAGGATCAGCTTTTCCTTTTTCGTGCTGGCAATGCCGTTGATAATTGTATCCGCGCTGTCCTTTGAGACTGTATGATCGTCAAGGCTTTGGATAACAAGGGTTGGACAGGTGATCTTATCAAGATGCGATTCTGCCCGTTTCACCAATCGATGCAAGTCCGCGCCTTTCCGCATCGGAAAGCCGGTGTAACCCTTATCATATATTGGATCAATTTGCGTTTTGCGGTTTGGGTTCGTTTTCCAGGCGACGCGCGGCAGTACGAAGCCGAAAACGCCTGTCAACGGCAGCAGATGATTTCGTTGCGGCAGTGGCGCGGAAATGGAGATACAAGCGTCTGCCTTCCCCTGCTGAGCCACCAGCAGCGATAGAATCGCGCCCATAGAAAGGCCGCACATAGCGACCTTTTTTGTATGCAATCGCATAAACGCCTGCGTGTCAAGGGCGGCCTGCATCCACTCCCGGCTGCCGTACTTCCCCATATCGTCTTCGGTTGTTGCGTGGCCGGGCAGATTGATACCCATAACTGTGTATCCGAGCTTTGCAAGCGCGTCGCCCAAAGGGCGCATATGCGCAACGCTGCCCGTAAACCCGTGCAGCAAAACGATGCCTGTTTCGCCACCCTGATAAAAGAATGGTTTGCAGGCGTCTGAGTCAAAAAAGCCCTTTTCTCTCGGTTTCATGGCTTCAACCGCTGATGCTTGCAATGTCGTCCTTCTGGCCAAGCACCAACAGGATATCGCCGGTCTGGAACACTTCGTCCGGCGAGGGCGAGACAACAAATTGGCCGTCGCGCTGGATTGCCAGAATGCTGATGCCAAATCTGCGGCGGACGTCAACCTCGATGATGGAACTGCCGACCCACTTCGCAGGAAGAATGATTTCAATCAGGCGGTAATCACCGGAGAATTCCATCATTTCCAGAACGTTTGGCGTGATCAGTGATTTTGCAACGCGAATGCCCATATCACGTTCGGGAAAAACCACCTTATCCACGCCGATCTTCCGCAGAACCTTGGCGTGGATTTCGTCTGTCGCCTTGGCAATCAGATACGGAACGCCCAGCTCCTTTATGATGACGCAGACCAAAATGCTGTCGCGCAGGTTTTTGCCGATGGATACGATCACAGCATCGAAATTGCGTACGCCGAGCTCCTGCAGCGCCGCCTCATCCGTGGCATCAATCTGCACGGCCTGCGTAACATGGGGCGCGATTGCCTCCACAAGATCCGCGTCCGCGTCCACTGCCAGCACCTCGTGCCCAAGATCATGCAGGGCCTTGGCAAGGCTTGAGCCAAACAGACCCATACCAAGTACCATGAATTGCTTTGTTTTGCCTTTCATACCGGATGTCCTCCTTAACCGATCATCGGCTTATCTTCGGGATAATGCAGGCGGTTCTTTGCGTTGTGCTCCAGCCTGTTCGCCAGCGCAAATGCCAGCGTAAGCGGGCCGACACGGCCCAAAAACATGACAGGGATCAATAGTATCTGTGAAAACCGCGTGAGTGTTTGTGTGTTGACCGTCGACAGACCGACCGTGCCGAATGCAGAAGTCGATTCAAACATCAGGTCAATCATCTTCATGCCGGAATTCCGTTCCGAAAGCGATAACGCAATGGCACAGCCAATCATAATGGACATGCTGATCAAAACAACTGCCAACGCGCGTTTGAAAACATTGACGGGAATTTGCTTGCCAAAGACAACAACGGAGTCGTTTGCGCGCACAATGCTGAATACCATCAGGAACAGCACCCCGATGGTCGTTGTTTTCACGCCGCCGCCGGTAGATGCGGGTGATGCGCCAATGAACATGAAAATAATCCCAAATAGTTTGGAGCTATCCGTCAACGCCGATTGGTTCAGGGTGGAAAATCCGGCTGTGCGGAGTGTAACGGACTGGAAGAAGCTGTTTAAAAGCTTTTCAAAGAAGTTCATAGTGCCAAGTGTTTCCGGATTATCCCATTCAAATGATATGGTCAGCAGAAGACCAAGCCCGAGCAGTACGGCAGTGATAATCAGCACAAGCTTGGTATGAAGCGAGAATTTTGCGAATTTTACTTTATTTTGATAAATGTCCAACAGAACGAAGAAACCCAGTCCGCCGATCACTGTCAGCACTGCCATGGTAAGTACCACGATGGGATCTCTGGAGAACCCGGTAATGCTCTGAAATCCGCCGAACAGATCAAACCCGGCGTTACAGAATGCGCTGACTGAGTGAAACACGCTGAACTCTATACCCCTGGGAACGCCATACAGCGGAATAAACCGGCTAGACAATACAAATGCTCCGATAAGTTCGAAAAACAACGCCATCAGCGTAAACCATTTAATCAGGCGAATCAGGCCGGACAAGCTGGTGGTGTTCATTGATTCACGAATCAGCACCCGGTTGCGAAGAGAAATTCTCCTACCCAGCGCGATCATGACCAGCGTAGCGAAAATCATCAGCCCAAGGCCGCCGATCTGGATCAATACCATGATGACCATTCGGCCAAAGAAGGTAAATGTCGTTCCGGTATCCAGAACGATTAACCCTGTCACGCATACGGACGACGTGGCGGTAAAAAGCGCGTTGTGAAGCCCGATCGTTCGATTGCTAACCGAGGCGATTGGCAAGGACAGCAGTATGGTGCCAAGGATGATCAGGCCGATAAAGCCAAGCGCTAAAACACGCTCCGGGCGAATATAATGTTGACTGAGCATGTCTCTGTGTTTTTCAGGCATTTTTCGGTGCAACGTTATTCACCTCGTTTGGCTAGCGCTGTTTTGAGCACGGTCAGGTCAAGCGCAGTGTGGGGTTGCAGCATGTCATACAGCGCCTGCAGCATCACCTGATTTCCGCCCTGCTCGTCGCTTTCCACATTCAGGGGCATCACGGGATCGTGTACCGACAAGCGTAGCAGAAGCCAGCCGTTATTGGTGCCGTTAAACAGGTCGAAGCTGATACGCACACCTTCGCGGTTATCCGGCGCGATATGGCAATCGCTACGATATGCGGCTTGTTCCAATACGGTTTCAATCACCGCTTCTCCTGCCTTGCGGAAATCCGGCACGAGAATCTTCAGGCGATATTCAGCGCTCTCCAACGGCTCCCGCAGGCTGTTAATAATTGAAGAGAGCGACTTGTTTTCGCGCTTGAGAAGCATCGCGCGGATGATCAGGTAGGTGACAAGATACATCCCGTCATCCAGAAAGCGGTTTTCCCGCATGGCGGCATGGCCGCTGGTTTCAATCGCAAGCGGGCAATCGATCCCTGCTTCATTCAAGCGCTTGGCTTCGTCGATCACATTGCGGTAGCCACGTTTATAGCGGTAATGTACTCCCCCGTGCTCCTGAATAAACGCGGCGAGCCCTGAGGATGTCACAGAATCGGTTACGATGGTCGCGCCAGGATTCTTCTGTAATAGGATTGCGCTGATCAACGCAATCAAGCGATTGCGGTTAATTTCCTTGCCATCGGCATCAACAATCGCGGCGCGGTCGCAATCCGCGTCAAAAATAACGCCCAGATCTGCTTTGGCCTTTACCACAGCCATGGATAGAGAGTCCATCGCTTCTGCATTTTCCGGATTGGGCGGATGGTTTGGAAACTTGCCGTCCGGCTCCAGAAACTGGCTGCCGTCTGTGCTAGCGCCTAAAGACTGCAGCATATCGGCGTAAAACCCGCCGGCTCCGTTACCCGCGTCGACGACGACATGCAATCCTGCCAAAGGAAGCTTTGAATCTGTACCCAGTCCTTCCCGAATCAGAGTTTCCAGATGTTTGCGATATAAAGGAATGTAAGGATAGATCTCCGCAGCTGTCGCGCTTTGTGTATCTTCCGCAGTCATTGCGGAGGCAAGTTCAATAACCCTGTCGATATCGTCGTGGCCCAGTCCGCCAGCTTCTGTGAAAAACTTCATTCCGTTGATGTTCCAGGGATGGTGGCTTGCCGTCATCATAATGGAACCGGTCGGCGTAAATCCAGGCTCCAGGATCGCCATATACATCGAAGGTGTTGTGCACATACCACAATCGAAGGCCTTGGCTCCCGCTGCTGTAATGCCCTCACAGGCGGCCTTGAGCAGCGCAGGACCTGACAGCCTGGAATCCCGGCCGACAGCCACGGACACCCTGTTGGCCGGTAACGCGCATTTTTCCGCCAGAAATGCGGTAAACGCCGCGCCAAAGCGCTTGACAGTATCCTGCGAAAGCACTATGCCATCGCCAATAGCAATACCCCGTATGTCCGAACCGCTCTTAAATTTGTGGAAATCTGACATCTTACTCTTGTCCCCGTCCTGCGAATTATTAGGCATCCAGCGTCGCCTTGCCAAGATCGGCAAGCTTGCGAAACAGCAAGTACAGCGGTTTCAGACGCAGATAATCCTGCGCGCATTGCTGCACAATATCGCCGGAATAAGCATCTGCAAGCGATACGCCGTGCCTGCTGATATACAGTTCCTTATGAAGATACAATTGTTTAAGCGAATCCGGTACGGTTTCCGGCACCTTGCGCTTTTGATAAACATCGCCGTCGATGGCAAAAAGATCATCCGGCAATTGCGCTTGTTTCAATGTATCCAGAATTTCGGACGGGCGCTGCTCAATCATTGTCCGCATGGCGTCCATCGCCGGGCGATTGGGTCCCCAAAATCCCAGACCCCAGCCGACAATATCCGGGGACAGCTCAAACCAGTACATCACCGATTCGTCCCGGGGTTCACCCTCGCGCTTGAACATCAGCCAAAGGTGGTCACGGTAGGGTGTTTTATCCTTGGTAAACCGGGTATCGCGGCGGATGCGCGCCAGGCACTTCGCGGGGCGCAGTTCAAAATCATTCGCGATCAGTTCCATAGTGGGCGCCATCGCGTGAATGAATGCGAAAAAAGGCTTCTTCACAAAAGCCTCATACTCGCCCCTGTGTTCGTTGAAATATGTTGCGTCGTTATGAAAGCGCAAACCAAGAAAGAAACGTATCGTCTCTTCTGGAAAACCGTTAAACAACGGTATCACCCCTTTGCACGCAGAATTCCAAGTGAATGAACCGTATTGCAAAACAACTCAGGCGACGCTTTGCTGGAGTCGAAACACGCAGACAAGGTTTGACTGTGTGTCAGGTTTCGTCTGGTCTATCTCCCTGTTCCGGTTCACCGGCCTTGTCCATTTCTCCGGACTGTCTTGCATAAGGGGATATTCTGCTGGTTCGGCGTTTGTGGGGCAGTTCCTGTGTATTCTCAGGTTCTTCCGAATGCGCTTCCCAACCGCTCAAATCCGCGTCGTCGGTTTGCGCTTCGTCCTTTGCCTCGCGATCGGCTATCTGATAGGCGTTGCGCACATACTTCATATGCGGAAGTTCTTCCTCGGAAAGCTCGTCCATATTAGTATCTTCCGGCACGGCGGACGGTTCCTCAGGCGAGGTCTCCGCAGAATCGGTCTCTGTTTCCTCGTCCGTAGGCGCGATATAGTCTCTGTGATTGGAACGTTCCAGGTGATCCAGTGCGTTTTCCGAAGCCTTTTTAAGGTCATTACGCTTTTTCGTGGCAATCAGCAGTATTACGATGGCAACAAACAGCAACGCAAACCCGGCGATCATCAGCGGGTAAAAGAAGGTCCTCAGAAGCTTGGGAAGCGTTCCAATATCCGGATCGCTGATTTTGGGATACGTCGCTTTTACAAAGGTCGGTTCCGGCGTAGGCGTAATATTGGGGTTGGGTGTTACGGGCGCTGGTGTCGGGGTGAGGAATGCAATTTGGAGGATATTGGATTTAAACGTCCACTCCGTATCCAGCGTATCCTTGGCAACTGCATGGAACTGGTATTGCCCCGCCATGCTCAGCGTCACATCGCGTGAGAGTTTGCGCGATTCACCTGCAGGAATAGCATCAAAGGTGTAAATCAGCGTATTGGCCTGATAGATATTTACATCCGTCGCATCTACAGTACTGTTGTTGTAAATCGTGACTTCAAAGCGAACAGTTTCCTTGGTGGAATAAACTTCCGATTTATTGGACGACATTGTCAGTTCCAGCTTCAGCGCCTGGTTGGGATCCATGGCGATCAACGAAAGCAGATCGCTGTCAAAGCTGACCTCTGTGCCTGTTTTATCAATCGCGAGGATCTTAAACTGAAAATCAGTCGATTTCGTCAATGTAATTTCTTTGGTAAGCGTTAATGCTTCGCCAGCGGGCAGCGTTAGGTTGGTAAACACGTCTCCCAATGTTGCATCCGTCACGCGAACGTCGGAATAGTCCACATTCCCGGTATTATCAAGCTTCAGCGTCAGCTCAATGGTTTCGTTCATCAGAACGCCTTTTTTATCGGAGGTTAACGTGGCGATTACAATGGGCTCTGCATACACGATGGTCTGTTCATCCGTTTCGTAAACCTGCTCCTGCGTACCATCCGCGATTGTATAGGTAATTGTTCCTTTACTGGTTAGATCTTTTGAACCCATCACTACAGGCAGCTTTACTGTAACGGTTTCCCCGGCTTTAAGCTCCGGTGCGACTGTCAGCTTATCGGCGAGCACATCCTTGGTTTCTTCCAAAGTGAGGTTCGTAATCGATACGGTGCCCTCGTTGGTGATTTCATAAATAACACTGATGGCCTGATCTTTGCGGGCCGTTTCGGGGATGATGGTACGCTTGACCGCAATTTTCGCCTCATAGCTGACCTGTGAGATTTCCGCGCGGATCGGCTGGCTTTGTGTTTTGCTTGCGCCATTATCATCCAGAATTGTATATTTGACAAAAAAGACGATCTGGCCGTTTTCCAGCGTGCGTTGGTTCACCGCCCATGTGCCCGTCCAGGTTTTGGTTTCTCCGGCTTTCAGCATTACGGAGCCGTTATCTCCAAAATCCTTGACCACCTGGCTTGTGGGATCAAACAGCGTCAGAGGGCTTGTCATGTCCGTATCCCCTGAGTTGGAAATGGTGATGGTAATCGTTACATCTCCAGGCTCGGTTAAGGCGGATGGCACGACCTCCATCGTACAAACGATCGGATCCGTGGCGGCCGACGCCATGGAACACAACGCCAGCGTTGCTATGCACAGAAGCGCCAAGACGATCAATTTATGTTTCATGTCAATTGCGGGCGTACCATGGGACGCCCTGCCTCCCTTCGGCGGATGAAGCCGACATCGATCAAAGAATGAATAGCATGTTCGATAGTATCATAAGACCGCAGCTTGTTTACTTGCGTACCTTGCCGCCAACCTGAAACCATCTGTCCATACATACGCATATTGTAGTTCATATGGGATTTTGTGTCAAGCACACCGGGATATCCGAACAGGTCGATGGTATATGGAGATACGATAGCAATTGTTTCAATACCGGCATACCTCCGCGTTATCTATGAATCAGATGGCGTGTATGCTATAATAACGTCGACAACCAGTTCTCGTTTCATCGGAGGGATTACGCTTGGCAAAGCCACGCAACGGTTTACAACCGGGTTATGGATCGGATATGGAAAGCGATTATCAAAAGCCGTATGGGTTGGATGATTCCGGTTATGAACCAGAACCCGCGAATAACCCTGATACGGTAAAGAAGAGCTTTACAATCTTCAAGCCAAGGCGCTCAAAGCCAAACTTCATATTTTCCGTATTGGTGAACGCAGTACGTATTCTCCTGATACTGGCTTTGATGGCGATCCTCGCCGCGGGAGGCGCGCTGATTGGGATTGGCAAGGCATATGTCGGTACCGCGCCTACCCTTGATCTTGCGCTTTTAAGCGATCAGGACAAAACCAGCTTCATTTATGATGCGAACGGTGCGCTGATTACGGATTACAAGGGTACCGAAAACCGTGTCATGGTCAATATCTATCAGATTCCGCAAAATCTGCAGTATGCGTTTATTGCAGTGGAGGACGTACGCTTCTTTACGCATAACGGTGTTGATTATAAGCGCATTTTCGGGTCACTGATTCAGAATTTTATCTCCAACCAGAACCAAGGAGCCTCCACGATCACACAACAGCTGATAAAGAACACCATCCTTTCCAATGAGCTCAGCTATAAACGAAAGATTCAGGAAGCTTACCTGGCCATGGAACTTGAAACCATGTATACCAAGGCCGAGATTCTGGAGGCGTATCTCAATACAATCTATCTGGGAGAAAACTATTACGGTGTAGCCGTCGCCGCCGAAGGCTACTTCGGCAAGGATCTCTCCGAGCTATCCTTGCGCGAATGCGCCATGCTAGCCGGTATGACGAACAATCCGTATTACTACAATCCACGCCGCAATTTTTTCCTGCGTGAATCAGACACTACAGATTACGCCTCGCTGACAAACGACCGTACGGATTATGTTCTCGGATTGATGTATGAGAACGAATTTATCAACTATCAGGAATATCAGGATGCTTTGAACACAGAGAGTGCAAATGTCCTGCCGGAATCCGCTGTTGAAGGCGAGGGTATGTACAATTACGCACACTATGTGGAGTATGCCATCAAAGAGGTTATTGACAGCTTTTTGGAGATTAACGGTCTTAAGAACACCAGCGAAAACCGCGCTAAGATGGAAAACGAACTGCGCACCGGCGGATACCATGTAACACTTGCGATTGATTCCCAGATTCAGCAGATTGTGGAAGACACACTGGAAAGCTGGACAAACTATCCCGCGCTTCGTGACCCAAGCGATAAAATCTACCGCGCTAAGAACGCAAACGGCACGTATACGGAGATCATACAGCCGCAGGCTTCGGCCGTGGTGCTTGATTATCGCACTGGCGAACTGAAAGCCATTGTCGGCAGCCGTACCAAGCCAACCCAGCGCAAAACGCTTAATCGTGCAACGGATATGAATATGCCGGTTGGTTCCGCTATCAAGCCGATTTCTGTCTATGCGCCGGCGATTGAGCTTGGCGCATCCCCAGCAAGCGTTGTGTACAATATGCCGATACCTGTCGCCGGCTGGCTGGATGAAAATCAAAAGGAAACCTGGCCGCACAATTACGGCGGGAGCCAGTACACGGGGCCCGTCACACTACGCCAAGCTATGAAGCAAAGCTACAATGTCGCCGCTGCCCAAACCCTGATGACGCTTGTCGGCGTGGAACGGTCGGTTGACTTTCTGGTCAAGTCCGGTGTTGATCCCAAGAATATCAACGCAACGCCCTTCGGGCTTGCGCTGGGTTCCAGCGGTATCACCCCTGTGCAGATGGCTGTTGCGTACGGTGTACTGGGCAACGGTGGCGTCTATCAGGAGCCGATATCGGTTCTTGGTATTTCGGACAGTGAAGGCAATGTGATTTGGGATGGTCATCAGCAGCAGGAACGTCAACAGGTTTACAGACAATCCACCGCATGGCTTGTCGTCGATATGATGAAAGACGTCGTATCCAGCGGTACAGGAACCAAGGCAAAGATCTCCGGACAGACTGTCGCCGGCAAGACCGGCACAAACAGCGACCAGCGCGGTGTGTTCTTTTCGGGAATGACCGGATGGTATGCGTCCTCGCTCTGGATCGGGCACGATAACTATAAACCGCTTTCGTCCAAAGTAACCGGCGGCAACAGCGCAGCGCCTCTCTGGAAAGCATACATGACAAAGATTCATGAGGCGAAAAACCTTGACAACCGCGATATTCTGGAAGGCTCTGCCGAGGATTACGGTTTGACCAAGGTTACAACCTGTGCCGTCAGTGGTCAGCGGGCGACTGATGCCTGCCGAAACGACGTCATGGGTTACGGTGTCGTCACCGATTACTGGTATACGCTGACCGTACCAACGATGCAATGTCAGATGCACATTTTGGCAGATGTATGCGCCCAGACCAATCTAATCGCAACGCCATTCTGCCCCACTGTGGTGACCAAGGGTATCGTCGTGATCCCGGAGGGACATCCGCTTTACCGATTCCTTCACGATACTGTATATGAACCCGTGTTATCGGACTACCTTGGCATCGCCGGAGATTTGGGTGTGTGCACTTATCATCAAAGTGCTAATTCAGGGTCTACCGATCCACTGGTGCAGAATACGCTGATTCCCGACGCGCAAACGCTGATTGCGAGCGCACAAAATATACTTGCCGGCTTGAATGCCGAAAGTACAGAATACAATCAAATGATCAATGCAATCAATAATCTTCAAGCGGTCATCAGTGGCGAATCGCCCAGCAGCGCTGATGTTGCCGGGGCTATGAGCCTGTTGACTCAGGCGATGGCAGCTGCTTACTAAAACCTAATACTCGGTTTCCGCCATAAACTGCATGCACTTGGGCAGGTCGCCGATAATATCATGCAAGCGTTCTTTGGGATATTTCCACAAAACCAATTTGGGCACAATCCACACTAAAGCGGCAGTATCCAGGGCTTCCATCAGTCCACCGTTGAGTTGCGGGGCGGCCGCGCGTACAAAGGTAAAAGCAGCCAAACTAATATCACTCGGTATTTCAATACCCTGTGTAATGAGCTTTTTACGAAGATCCAAAAGCCACCCTTCACCGTCTTTATACAGTAAATCTGCCCGATCGCTGAACGCGTGAATGGAACGCAGAGAAACTGGATTTCCGATAAAGTTGAGGTTTTCCTGTCCCCGGTTTCGGTTGAATTTTGGAATCCTGAGCACCGGCAAGGATCCGGCAGCTTCAAAATCCTTGGTCTCAATCAATCGTATCGTTTTATGCCCGTATGCGCGAATCGGTTTGCGATTGCTTCGAATCACTTCGATTGTCGGTGTTCGCTGATCGTTTTCGGGCAGTAGGCTGACGAGCCGCAGGTTTCCATCATCCTGGGGCCAGGCTGTGACGTTGATCAGACCGAGCGCGCGAATGATATGTTTCACATATAGTTCGGCAAGCGAAAGCGTTTCCGCTGTTACACAGATTTCATCGTGAAGCGATAAAAACACCATGAACTCCGTGACGCAATCCTGTTTGCACATAAAGCCGACACCGCTCATGATGGAGCGGACCGTTTCCACAAGCGCTTTGTTTTCTGTATAGACCCCGATAGTCGGAGATAAAACGATGTCTGTACCGTTTGTTTGCGTGTCCACAGCTGCTTTGGCAAGCAATTTGAGAGTGCCAGTACGGATGCTTTCGCCAAGCTCTTTAAGCGTCTCCTCAGCTGCCATACACTGATCTGTCAGCGAGAGCAACCGATTATTTAGCGCATGAATCTCTTTTTGCTTTTGTTCAGCCAGTTCCAGATACATCTTCTCTTTGATGTGCTGGTAGTTCTCTTTGACTTTATCCAGTTCCACTAAAAGCGATATCCGCTGGCCTTCGATTTCATCAAGCTCAGCTTTGATTGCAGAGTAGGCTGATTTAGCCTGACTGTTCATCATAGGCGAGTCCATAACTGCCTGTGACAACTCCTTGTTCTCCCCCAGCAACCGTAGTAAATCCTGGTGAAGCGAAGGAATGCTCCACACATGCCGCAGCGCTTCGCGCAGGTTCTCTAACGGATTTACCACGGGTCGGTGTCCCGACCGAACAGCACCGCCGTTCTGCTGTTTCTCTTTGATTTGCTTCTCGACCACATCGTGCACAAATCCGTTGCCATTGTGGGTTTTGTGTCCGTTGGCCTGCGCGTCTGTAATAGGGGTGCCATGGAATTTTGGCGCTTCCTTGGGTTCGTCTGATGCAGGTGGCAAAGGTGCTTCCGCCAGGCGGTTTGCATCGATCGATACCGGACGGTTCAATTCTGTTATATGTTCCTGCGTTGTCAGATCCTCGTCTAATATCTCAAGCTTTGTGCCGATGGGAATAGGATCTTCGTTTATTACTGGTACTTGTTGTGCTTCTGGCTGAACCAGCTCTGCTGTTTCTGGAAGCTGTTCCGGGTCTTCTTTGGGAGCATTGCCGCGTTTCAGTTCCCGTTTGCGCTGTCTCCAGGTTACAATTGCTTCCGGGTTCCAGTAGTAGGTGCGTGGGTTGCCTTCCACGTCCTCAATGGTGTGCATCAGAAAGTTTTCATTGCCAAACGGTTTAAGTCCGTCCCACTCCACAACCGCATCCCGGCTGATCGGGCCGTACAGAATCATGCCTCTTTGTATTAAAACGTTTTCGGTTAGCGCCTGCGAAAAGGGCTGATTTTCCTGATAAACTTCGAAAACCGATTCCGGTTCAAAGCCGCAGATGACGTCGGAATAGATGGCAAACTGATTGCACTCGTCTTGCTTTGGATCGTAATTTCGATTCTGACGGACTTTGGTCAGCTCCTTGCCGTCGCTGGTTAACTGCACACAGCAAAGAGGCCCGATTTCGCGCATCCGTTCCTTAAAACTGCTCTGTTCGCGTTTATCCGGAATAATGCGCAGGCTTCCGAAGTCGGGATACGATTGCTTTCTGTTGTTGAAAATCAATCCGTCCTTAGTACACAAAGGGAAAATGCGAAAGATGACCCGCTGGCTGTTATCTTCATCAAGTAATGAAAGCGTTATGGTTCCATCCAATTTTTTCATTGTAAAGCTGGCCTCCGATTGTATTCCTATAGCAGGAATTTACTCGGCTTTGTCTCGTTCTTCATATACGTATTGGAAATCACCTTTTGCCTTGTATGGTAATACGGCAGTTTCCAGTTACGAAAAAGAACAAAGAACGACACAAAGACATAGAATATCAGCATAGTTCGGTCGACGCAACGCTGATGCTTATCAATTCTAACCTTTCTTAGTGTAAACGATTGATGGAATTTGTCAATAGTTTACATAATATGAACTTTGGTCTTTTTATGTACCTGTGAGTAGCAAATCGTATGTTACGAAATACTTGTGACATTGTTTGCAAAAGCCTTGACCCGTTCATGATATTGTAATATATTGACGGTAACCTGTAAAGTTTTCGAGGAGGTCACCGCATGCACCGGTATTCCAAAGCCCGGCTATTTTCCATCATCATGCTATTCGCTCTGTTTGTGTCCATCGCGCCTTTTTCCTGCGCGTTTGCCACAGATTCCGGCGTTACAAACGCGAAAGTCGTCATGCGAAAAACCGCATCCAAAAATTCATTGGCATTGCAAACGCTGCCGGCCGGTGAAACCGTATCGGTACTCCAATCGACGGACGGATGGTACAAAGTTCGGTATGGGAACTATACCGGATATATCATGGAAGAATACATTGATCTTTCCAATGACTCTTTGATCGCCAACCAGGATAAGATTTCAGCCCTTGGCAGCGCGCCCGGAGCACTCTATATCGGCGATGAAGGATCCGACGTAAAGAAGCTCCAAAACGCGTTGAAGATCCTTGGGTATTATGCGCTGCGCGTCGACGGCATCTACGGAGAAGGGACCACCACGGCTGTCGCCCTCTACCAGCAGGCAAAGGATCTTGAGCCTGATGGCATTGCCGGGAAGCAAACCATTAGCTCCATGTTTGGCAGCTGCGCCAAATCGGCTGATATTACCGTTTCGGGCAGAGACGCGGAACAGAAGATTGCACAAACCAAATCTAGTACCGACTCGTCTGCCCAGCAGAAAAATATGGTGTCGAGCTTTTCGGATATCAAATCCGTACCGGCTGCCAGCAAGGAAGGCGACAGCGGGTCAAAAGTTGTGAAACTGCAGCAGGCGCTGTACCTGCTAGGTTATTATACCGGTACCATCGACGGTGATTACGGTGAGGCAACAAAGCAGGCCGTTACGAAGTTCCAAGAAAAACGCGGCATGAATGCCGATGGCATTGCCGGAGCCGCCACCATTCGCGTGATGTTCAGCGGTACCGGTCTGAAAACCAGCTCCTCATCATCCGTCAAAACATATAAAACCAAGGTACTGGATTGGTTCAAGGATCATGTCACAAACGTCATTCCTAAAAATGCCAAGTTCACCATTAAGGATGTGCGCACGGGCAAAACCTTTACGGCGGTGCGCTGGAGCGGTATCAATCATCTGGATGCCGAACCGGCAAGCGCCGATGATACGGAGATATTCAAATCTATATATGGTGGATCATGGAGCTGGTCGCGCAGGCCAATCCTGATTCTGTACAGAGGAAATGTGTACGCCGCCTCCATGAATGGTATGCCCCATGGCACCACCACGATCGATAATGATTTTGACGGCCACTTCTGCATTCATTTTAAGAACTCCAAAACACATGGTACAGAAGTTGTCGACGCCGATCACCAGAAGGCTGTCGATGTCGCCTCCCACGCTGTTTGGTGAGCTCCCACAATCAAAAAAGGCGCCTGTGCAAGGCGCCTTTTTGATAAAGACTATTCCTCGTCGTGCTTGAACACGCGCTTTACATTTTGCTTCCCGGCTTCCACAACTTCTTCAAAGCTGTTTTCAAAGCCTACACCGCTAGTGTCCAAAGACAGCCGATATCCCATAACCAGTGCAACCAACACGCCGCCAATAACCAGCCAGGGCGCGGTAAGCAACGCGATGATAGAGAACAGGATGGAGAGGTTGAGGATCGGCGTATCGCCGCGGGTGATTTTCACTCTGTTTTTATACATCGTCCTGAAGAAACCTCCGCTTTGCTTCGTGTCTTCCATATTGATGAATCCTCCTTAGAATTGGGTTTGTTTATTCGACGCTGTAAGCATACCACTGATAAAGATGAGATGCTTGAGTAGCTCTTTATGGTTTCATGAGAATATCATGAGAATATGCATTGACACCCTCATTCCGGATTTGACAGGCTGTATGCGCTGCTCTATAATTTGAGAACAAAAAGTGATGAATCTGTAGTTGCAGGAGGATGGTAGAGTGATCATCACCGAGTTTCTGGAGAAAAATGCTAGAATCACGCCCGATAGTTCCGCACTTGTTGAAATCAATCCGGCATTACAGCCGGATCATACTGTTTCATGGCGGGAGTTTAACCTGATCGAGTCCGCGTCCGGCGGCAAATACCGCCGTGAGATGACCTGGCGGGAGTTCGACCAGACAGCCAATCGTTTTGCCAATCTGCTGTTATCAAGGGGGATTAAGAAAGGCGACAAGGTCGCAATTCTTCTGATGAACTGCCTGGAATGGCTGCCGATCTATTTCGGCATCCTGAAAACAGGCGCGCTCGCCGTGCCGCTCAACTTTCGCTACACAGCCGAGGAGATTCAATACTGCCTATCGCTTTCTGATGCGTCTGTGCTGATCTTCGGTCCTGAATTCACTGGGCGCGTGGAACAGATGCTGAATCATTTGGCCGGTATCCGGCATTACTTCTTTGTGGGCAACGATACCCCTGCGTTCTGTGATAACTTCGGGCATTTCATCACGTTCTGTTCGTCGACCGCACCGGCGGTTGAGGTGATAGACAGAGACGACGCCGCAATCTACTTTTCGTCCGGCACCACAGGGTTTCCCAAGGCCATATTGCACAGCCATGAGGGTCTGATGGCCGCCATGCTGGCGGAACAGAAGCACCACGGGCAAACCAAGGACGATGTTTTCCTATGCATTCCTCCGCTGTATCACACAGGCGCCAAAATGCACTGGTTTGGAAGCCTGATGGTTGGCGCTAAAGCCGTTTTGCTTCGCGGTATCAGTGCGAAATGGGTGCTGCAGTCCGTTTCGGATGAAAAGGCCAGCATTGTATGGCTGTTAGTGCCGTGGGCGCAGGATATTCTGGACTGCATCGACCGGGGCGAAATCAACCTGAACGACTACAAGCTAAGCCAGTGGCGGCTGATGCACATCGGCGCGCAGCCTGTGCCGCCCAGCATGATCACACGCTGGCTGAAGGTGTTCCCCAATCAGCAATACGATACCAACTACGGCCTGAGCGAGTCCGCAGGTCCCGGATGCGTGCATCTGGGTGTGGAGAACGTACACAAGGTTGGTGCCATCGGTATCGCAGGCTATCAATGGGAAACCCGCATTGTGGATGAGCGGATGCAGGATGTACCCCAAGGCGAAGTCGGTGAGCTTGCCGTTCGTGGCCCCGGATTGATGAAGTGTTACTATCACAATCCCGAGGCAACCGATGAAATCCTTGTGAATGGCTGGCTTCGCACCGGAGACATGGCCAAGGTGGACGAGGATGGATTTATTTACCTGGTTGACCGTAAAAAGGACGTAATTATCTCCGGCGGCGAGAATATTTACCCTGTGCAGATCGAAGACTATCTGCGCGCACATGACAAAATCAAGGATGTTGCGGTAATCGGCATGCCCGATGACAGGCTTGGTGAAATCGCCGCTGCCATCATTGAATTGAAAGAAAACGGCAGCGTCACGCAGGAGGATATCAATACCTTCTGTATGGATTTGCCCCGTTATAAGCGGCCGCGCAGAATTATATTCGCCAAGGTTCCCCGCAACCCAACCGGAAAAATCGAAAAACCCAGGCTTCGCCACCTGTACGGTGTGGAGCATCTGGTCGAAAAGCAAGTCTCAAAATAAACCAAAAACTCCCGGTGTTGCGCCGGGAGTTTTGCATGTTTACAAACTATGAATGAAGCGAACGACTTCCTTTGGATTTTTGTTCTTAAAGAACGTTGTTCCAAGCACCAGAATGTCTACGCCGACATCGGCGAGCTGTTTGGCGTTATCCAGATTAATGCCTCCATCCGCTTCGATAAGACCCTTGTATCCCTGCCTGCGAATGGCGGCGATTTTATCGATCATTTCCGGCATCAGCTCCTGCCCGCCGAAGCCCGGTTCTACCGTCATCACAAGCACCTGATCCGGTACAATGTCCAATGATAGCAAGGCGGATGCGGGCGTACCAGGTTTCAGCGAAACGCCTGCGCGCAAACCCCTTGCTTTGATCTTCTCAATGGACTGACGGCAGGTATCACTTTCCACATGTACGGTGATGGCGTTGGCGCCGCTATCGGCGATGACATCAATATATTGAAGGGGATTATATAGCATCAGATGCACATCGTAATAAGCAGAAAACTCATTGTGCATATCCTTAAGCAAACCAGGTCCAAAAGAGATGTTGGGCACAAAAACGCCGTCCATCATATCAAAGTGGATTGCATCGCAGCCGCTGTTTAGAATCACACGCACCGCGTCTGCCATATACATGGTATTCGCCGCTAAAATCGACGCCGCTACTTTACTCATATCGTCCTTCCCACGCTTCCTTTGCATTTGCCAGCAACTGATGATACCGCAAAACGCGTTCCTTTGCAATCAACCCCGCGTCGCGCGCTTTCAACACGGCGCAACCCGGCTCCGATAAATGATAGCAGGGCTGAAAGCGGCACTGCTCCTCGTAAGCTGTAAACTCCGGGTAATATCCGCGCAGCATTACAGGGTCTTCTGCCTCGGCTTGCCCCAACAGGCTGAATCCAGCGGTATCAAGCACTTGAAAGCCATCTTTCATGAGCAGCTCGGCATGCCTGGTGGTATGCTTGCCCCGGCTGATCTTTTGGCTGATTTCTCCGACATCCAAATCAATTCCTGTCGCAGCAGAAACCAGAGAGCTCTTTCCCACGCCGCTCTGTCCGGCAAAGCAGCAAATACCTCGCTTCATCAGCGCTTTGAGCTCGTTCAAGCCCTTGCTGATTTTAGCGCTTGTCATGATCACCGGATCGCCGGTTCCAGCGTATTGCATCGCGATTTCATCGCACAGCGCGTGATCCAGATCGTATTTGTTGATGACCAACGCAGGCTGAATGCCTTGTTTTCGTGCTTGAATCAATAGTGAATCAACAAGCAGCAGATCGGGTTTTGGCGTTGGCGCGGCCACGATGAGCAAATAGGCAATATTGGCTACAGGCGGTCGAACGAGTTCATTTTGCCTCGGCAGGAACTCGTCAATCCAACCGTCGTCATCGCCTTCGCCTGGGGTAAACAATACGGAATCGCCTATCAGCGGCGTGATTTTCTGCTTGCGAAACACGCCTCTGGCCCGAAGCGTATACAGCTGTCCGTCATCCGAATGGATATAATAAAAGCCGCCGATGCCCTTGACAATGATGCCCTTCATGGCTGTCAATGGAGTTCCACCTCTTGCTCAAGGATCATTTCGCCGTCTAGATAGGCGTGACACATATACGTTCCTTCCTCCGCGACGCTAATCAGCACAACGGCCGTATATGCTTGACCTACGCGGGTCATTCCCTGAAACACCTGCTCCTCGTAATCGCCAATGACGAGGGAGACTGAAAGCTCCTTGGCTTCCGCCATCTCCGGAATCGGCACGGATACCACAGCGCTGTGCAGCGCGGATGGCACGCCGACAGTCATCGCGATGTTCGTATCCAACGTAACCACGGAACCGGCGATTGGCGTTTGGGATAACACCACCCCGTTGCTTTCGGCGACCTCGGTTTTCTCCAGTGTAATAACACCGATCTTGAGCGTATCCTGATCAATCAGCGTCTGTGCAGTCTCGAATGTTAAATTCGTCAGTTCAGGGATGATCGCGCTGCCGCCGGAAAGCGTGAGCTCAATCTCCTGCCCCACGATATACGGCTGGTTTTTCTCCGGTTTCTGTGCGATGACCGTATCTACGGGCATCGTGGAAGGCGCTCTGGAGATCAGCACGGTTACTTTTCGATCCTTAAGCTTTGCAACGGCTTCATCGCGCGTGAGTTCGTTCAGGTCTGGCATCAGCAGCGTTGCGGGGCCCAGACTGATGGTTGCAACAATGCTGTCGCCCTTGTGCATATCCGTGTCAGCTGCAGGGGTCTGGTCGATGACGACATTCGCTGGGATGGTATCATGGTTGACTTCATTGGATGTATCCAGTAATAGATCCGCACGCTTTGCGGCCGTCATGGCTTCCTGCACGGTGAGGCCGACAATATCGGGCGCGACCGTAGAGTCGAGCACAGAATGGTATATGGCAATGATCCCGATGGTCAGGCCCGCAAGCAGCAAGCAGGTGACCAGAATTGTGGATAGAATCGTAACGCGGTTCCGGCGCGGCGGCCGCTTTTTTGGCGGCTGTGTTCTTGCACTAGCTAGTGATGACGGATTGCCGGAAAAAGACTTGGCATCAGCACTACCTCCGTTCTCATCTTTTCCATATCCGACAGGAATCGGCGGAGCTGGCTCTATCACAACGCCTTCCTTGGCTTTCAGCAGCGCGTCTGCCATTTCACGGGCGCTTTGAAAGCGCCGCTGGGGCGATTTTTCAAGGGCTTTCATCACGACGGATGCGATAGCCGGAGGTACACTCGGATTTAAATCCCGAATCGGCGGCGGCGTTGCGTTCACCTGCTGCATGGCGACAGTCACGGGATTATCGCCGACAAACGGCACACGGCCCGTGAGCATTTCGTAAAGGACAATGCCAGTGGAATAAATATCGCTAGTCGCCTGCACAATATTGCCGCGCGCTTGTTCCGGCGAGGAATAATGCACCGAACCAATCACCACATCTTTCTTGGAGATGGTCCTGGTGTTGGTAATTCTGGCAATGCCGAAATCAGCTACTTTGATGTGTCCGTTTGTATTGACCAGCACATTTTGCGGCTTAATATCCCGATGAATGATACCGTTTTCATGAGCGTGCTGAAGCGCACTGAGAATACGGATGGTGATTTGAATTGCGGTATTGGGGTTCAGCGCGCCCTTCTCCGTAATGATATCCTTAAGGGTATTGCCACTGATGTACTCAAGCACCAAATAGCGGAAATCACCCTCCGTACCGACATCCAGAAGGTTGACAATATTGTGATGCGACATGCGTCCCGCAGCGTGCGCTTCACGCTGAAAGCGCTCCAGAAACTCCACGTCGTTATTGTATTCTGATTTTAATATTTTGATCGCCACGTTATGCCCGGTACGGATATCCACTGCGCGGTACACAAGCGACATGCCACCCTGCCCCAGATAATCGACCAGCTTATAGCGTTCGGCAAATACCATTCCTTTGATCATGCGCCGGGTACCTCCGGCACATAGCCAAGCAGAATGCTTACGTTATCCTCAGCGCCGCGCTCCAGTGTGAGCTCCAACAGCTTTTCGACCGCCTCTTCCTCCCGGATATGCACAAGAACGTCCTCAATTTCTGTATCATCCAGCATATTGAAAAGCCCGTCCGAGCAGATCAGCCATACGTCGCCCGGCCTTTTCTTCACTTCGAGCAGATCAGCCTCCACCACAGGCGATGTACCGATTGCGCGTGTAATTACGCTGCGATACGGATGAACTTTGGCTTCGCCTTTCGTCAGCGTGTTGTTGCGTATCATTTCGCCGACCACGCTGTGGTCGTTTGTCATACATTTCATTTTTCTGTCACGTAAGAGATACGCGCGACTGTCGCCGACATGCGCGATATAGACAAGGTCTCTGCTTTCCCATAAAAAGGTGAGGGTTGTACCCATGCCGCGAAGCGCAAAATCATACTTTTGCCGCTCGAACACACGGCGGTTCGCCGCTTCCACACCGATGCGCAGGATGGTTTGAGAAGGCGGCTTATTGGCAAGCATATTCTCAATCACCTGCACAGCCAGCTGGCTGGCAGTTTCTCCGCCCAAATGCCCGCCCATGCCATCGGCAACGCCAAACAGGTTGCTGTGGATCAGCAGTGTATCCTGATTGGTTGAGCGGATCATTCCCCTATGCGTTCTTGAGTAGACCTGCACGGCGCACCTCTTTTCTAATCAAGGGTTTTCAGTGCTTTCAATGATAGCAGTTTTAGAAGTCTCTTTCAAGTAGTGATTGCGCAGCTGCCCGCACGCACCGCTGATATCACGGCCCATTTCACGCCTGCAGGTCACGGATATATGCCGTGCCTCCAGAGTTTTCACAAACGCGTTAACGGCGTCCGCAGAGGCCGGTTTGAGGGGGCTCTCCTTTACCGGATTGAGCGGGATGAGGTTGACATGGCACTGCAAACCCGAAAGCAGCGAGGCCAGTTCCAAGGCGTGTTCAGGTTTGGCATTCAATTGGTCGATCATCGCGTACTCAATCAGCACACGCCGACCTGTCTTTTTTACATATCGCCGAACGGCGTCCATCAGATCCTTGATCGGGTATCGTTTGGCTATCGGCATGAGCTGGGTGCGAATTGCATCGTTTGGAGCATGTAACGAAATACTTAATGTTATTCCCATTTCCTCATCCGCCAGGCTGTCGATTTGCGGAACCAATCCACAGGTACTCAAGGACAGCGAACGCATGCTGGTGTTCAGGCCGTCCGGATGGTTGACGAGGCGGAGAAAACGAACGGTTTCCTCGTAATTCTCCAGCGGTTCGCCGCTGCCCATCAGCACGACATGGCCAACCTTGCCTTTTTCGCCCAGATAGCGATTGGCGAGGATGACCTGGCATAGCATTTCACCCGCTGAGAGGTTGCGTACACAGCCATTGAGCGTACTCGCGCAGAACTTGCAGCCCATTTTGCAGCCGATCTGCGTGGAGATGCAAAGCGAATAGCCGTAATGATAATGCATCAGAACGCCTTCGATAATATTATCATCCATGCAGCGAAACAGGAATTTGACGGTATCGTCCCGTTTGGAGAGGAAGCTTTCTTCTATAGTCAGCGGAAAATCGACCGCCGAAGCCCGAAGCTGCTTTCGCAGCGCGTTGGGAAGGTTGGACATGTCCTCAAACGGAACTCCGCCATGCAGCCATGTAAAGATCTGCTTGGCGCGGTATCCCGGCTGCGACAGGGTTTTCAAATACGCCTGCAACTCCTCAGGCGTATAGGATAGTAACAGCGGTTTCTCCGTCATGCTATGCCCTCTGCCTTTGCAGTCTGCAAATATAAAAGCCTTCCACACCATCCCGGTGGGTAAAAAGCTGCAAGCCGTATGCGTTTTGATGCTTCCTGAACGCTTCCGGGAAGCTGTTGGGAACCGGCCGCACAGTGAACGCCGGATGTGTTTCCAGAAATGCCTTGATTTGTTCCTCGTTCTCCTCCGGAAGGATAGAGCAAGTGGAATAGACTAGAGCCCCGCCGGGCTTGACATAGCGGGACACGGTATCCAGAAGTAGCGCCTGTGTTTTCACAATGGACGGCAAATCGCTTTCCTTTAAACGATAGGCAAGATCCGGCTTATCAGAAAGCACGCCAAGACCCGTACAGGGGGCATCCAGCAATACCGCATCCATGGAAGCTTCCAGATCGGGCCTGAAGTCCGCCGCGTCGCGTACGGACATGCGCAGGTTCTCAAACCGCAAGCGCTTTTTCATAGCTTCCAGCAGCTTTACGCGGTGTTCGTGAACATCCCAGGCAAACAAGCGCCCCGTATCCTGCATGGACTCTGCCATATAGGCAGTCTTGCCGCCGGGCGCTGCGCAGGCGTCCAGCACACGCATGCCGGGCTTGGCCTGAACAGCCTCGGCCGCAAGCATGCTCGATTGCCCCTGAATGGAAAATGAACCGTTTTGAAAATCAACGTCTAAGGCAATCTCAACGGCCCCTTTGATCAGATAGGCATGTGGTACCTCTCCGCGCTGCCACTCCCAGGGCTTGGTGCGAAGAAGCGATTCAAATTCGTCGTCGGTCATCCGCAGCATATTGGGTCTCACGACCATGCCGTCGCTGGACTGTTTGAACAGTATCATCTGCTCAGCAGTTTCCGGCCCGTAAACCGCAATCAGCTTTTCCACAAGCCATACGGGCATATTGCCCATCACATGCAGGTATTGAATGATATCCGTGTCACGGTCAGGCCACTGGATTGCGTCTTTACCGCGTGATAAATTGCGCAGAACGCCATTGAGGAACCCAATCGCGTGATCCTTTCCGGTGAATTTAGCCAACTTTACGCCCTCGTTCACAGCCGCGCTGTCAGGAACACGCTCGTGAAACAGAATCTGACAGGCACTGATCCGCAGAATATCGCGCAGAACAGAGTCATCTGTGGGGCGCTCCATAAAGCTGTCCAGAACAAAATCGATCTGCTCCCGGTGTTCCAGCGTTGTATACACAATGCTGGTCACAAGCCTGCGGTCATTGGGCTGAAGCCTGTTGGCTCTCAGCCTGTTTTGGAGCGCCAGGGATGTGTACGCGCCCTTCTCGTGGATATCGCGGAGTACGTCCAGCGCAATCATTCGCGCATTTGGCGGAAAATTTGGGTTCATAGCGTTGCCTCGTTTATCGTTTTCCCGGTCTGGATGCTTCTGCCCAGCAGAAACGCCCTGGCCGTCATCCGTTTGGCGTTGGGCGCCTGGATTTCCAGCAGCTCAATCGCCCCGTCACCGCAGGCGACAATCAGGCCGCCTTTTGCATCCGCAGTCAATACTGTGCCCGGTGCGGCATGAGTGTACCCGGATACAGAGGCTGCCTGCCAGACCTTCAGGCTGCCATTGAAACACTCCACATATGCGCCAGGCCACGGGTTCATCGCGCGGACACGATTCAGCAATGCGCGAGATGGTTGTGCGAAATCAAGCTTCCCCATTTCCTTCTTCAGCATTGGGTCATACGTCATATCAGCATCATCTTGCTTTGATCTGGGGCAGGTTCCTGCCTTCAGCTTATCGATGGTTTCCATTAGAAGCTCCGCACCGACTATTGAAAGAGTCAAAGTCAGGCTGGCTGCCGTATCTGTATCGCTGATGGGAACTTCCCGTTTGAGCAGCATGTCGCCGGTATCGATGCCAGCGTCGGTCATCATGGTAGTTACGCCCGTTTGCGTGTCACCCTGTAAAATCGCCCAATTGACCGGCGCACTGCCCCGATGGCGCGGCAGAAGCGATGCGTGAACGTTTACCGTGCCGATTTTGGGAACGTCCAAAATGGCCTGGCTTAGAATCTGTCCGAATGCCGCCGTCACGCACAGGTCAGGCTCAAGGGCTGTCAGGTCGTCCAGCCCATCCTTGCGGATCCTAAGCGGCTGAAAGACAGGGATACCCGCCTTAAGGGCGAGCTCCTTCACCGGACTCATCTGTACCTTTCCCCCACGGCCTTTAGGTCGGTCCGGCTGGGTGAAAACACCGACAACCTGATGCTTGGAACGGATCAGCGCCTCAAGCGACGGCACGGAAAACTGAGGCGTGCCCATGAAAACGATTCTCATAGCTGATCCTGTTCGAGGTCGTCATCGTCTTCCAGATCCTCCTGGAAGATTTCGTGATCCATGATATCCACATACAGCACTCCGTTTAAATGGTCGATCTCATGGCAAAGCGCGCGGGCGCACAGGCCCTCGCCTGTGACGACGATCTCTTCTCCCTTGCCGTTTTGCGCTTTGACCATGACCTTCATTGGGCGCTTGACAAAGCCCATCCGCTCTGGAACGCTCAAGCAGCCTTCCGACCCAGCCTGCTCGCCTTCCCGTGCTATGATTTCGGGGTTGACGAGCTGAAACAGCTGATCATCCACCTCCACAACGCAGCAGCGCTTGAGCACCCCCACCTGCGGAGCAGCAAGACCCGCGCCGTTGTTTTCGCGCATTGTATCCACCAGATCATCCAAAAAGGTTTGCAGGCGTGCGTTGAACTTGGTGACCGGCTTGGCCACCTTGCGAAGTTTCTCGTCGCCGATTGTGATAATTTTCCGAATCGCCATCTGCAATGTCTCCTATAATAAAGTCGACGGGTTCATTTCGTAATATACCTGACAGCGATCATCGCTGTCCAGCGCAAGATCGCTGAGCATATCCAGCACGGGCTTAGTATCCTCTTGGTCGAAGAGCTTCAGCAACACATGGTAGCGGTACTTGCCGCGTATCATCTTCACAGGGGCTTCATCAGCACGGATGGACAAGACGCGTTTCTTCTGCGCTGGATGGTTGTCTACAAAGACATTCGTCTTTTCAAACAGCGCGTCACATTTTTGTTTCGCCGCGTCGTTGTCCGCGCTCTCTATGAGGAGTCTGGCAAAGAGCGTAAACGGCGGATACAATCCTGTACGTCTGCGCTCAATCTCATCGGAGAAAAACGAACGGTAATCCTGCGATGCGGCGGCAATGATGCAGGGATGCTCCGGCTTGTAAGTCTGCACAATCACCTCGCCGACGCCGGAAGCCCTGCCCGCACGGCCGGCCATTTGGGTGATGAGCTGGAACGTTCTCTCCTGCGCGCGATAATCCTGAATGAAAAGCGAAAGATCCGCCGCAATGATTCCTACAAGCGTCACTTTGGGGTAATCGAGCCCCTTGGCGATCATCTGTGTTCCGATCAACGCCTGTGCCTTCCCCTCCCGAAAGGCCGTAAGCATGTGATAGTGCGCGTCCTTTTTCTGGGTGGTATCGATATCCATGCGGATGGTTTTGATCTGCGGAAAAGCCTTGTGGACTTCGTCTTCCACCTTTTGGGTTCCTGCGCCGAAATAGCGGATATATTTGCTTCCGCAGCTTGGGCAGACATCTGGCGGCTGTTCCGTTTTGCCGCAAAAATGGCATTGCAGCAGACCTTTGGAACCGTCTTTGGGCTGATGAAGCGTCAGGCTCACATCGCATTGATCACACCGCATCACATAGCCGCAATTTCGGCAGCTGACAAAGGTGTGATAGCCCCTGCGGTTGATGAACAGCATCGCCTGTTCGCCCCGGGCAAAACATTCGCTGAGCTTTTGAGAAAGCATCCCGGAAAGCATGGAACGGTTTCCGGCCGCAAGCTCCTTGCGCATGTCCACCACGGTAACGGCGGGCAGCGGCAGGTTATTGACACGGCTCATCATTTCCACCAACGTATATTCGCCGTTTTGCGCCTGTGAAAAGCTTGCGATGCTTGGCGTAGCGCTGGATAGGAGCAGCGTAGCGCCTTCCCGCACAGCGCGGCTTTTGGCTACCTTGCGGGCATCGTAGCGCGGGTGTCTGTCGCTTAGATAGCTTTGCTCGTGTTCTTCGTCGATCACGATCAGGCCTAGGTTCTGAAGCGGCGCGAATATTGCCGAGCGCGCGCCGATTACTACGTTTGCATCCCCTAAACGGATACGCTGCCATTCATCCACGCGTTCACCGTCGGACAGGCGGCTGTGCAGCACGGCGGTTCCTGGGCCAAAGCGGTTGCGAAACCATAACACCATTTGCGGTGTAAGTGCGATTTCCGGAACCAGGATGATAGCGGTCTTCCCCATCGCAAGCACCGTTTCGACCATCGCGAGATAGACTTCCGTTTTGCCGCTGCCTGTAACCCCGTGCAGCAGATAGGCTCCCCGCCCCTTTCGCAGATCTGGAAGCATCACCTGCAGCGCCTGGGTTTGCTCTTCTGTAAGTACCGGAGCGTCGTTTCGGGCGATTTCCATATCTTTATATGGGCTCCGCATTTCCTGCCTGAAGGTTTGCAGAATAAAACCGTCGGCAACCAGTTTGCGAAGAGCTTCAGCCGGGGCGTTGACCCACTGTGCCAGCTCTTCGGCTGATTTTTCTTCGCCGTCCCTGAGGGCGCGAAGGAGCATTTTTCGCTTCTGCGATCGCCCTTGCGCTTCTATTTGCTGGTCTATGGTAAGAATATCCGCGATTCTATACATTGAAACCCGTTTGGCATGCGTTCTGCCGGTGCGCATAGCGGCAGGCAGCATGAGCCGAAGCGTTTCAGACAGCGGACAATGATCCTCAAACGCCATTTCTTCCGCGAGCATGAGAATATCCGGCAAAATCACGGGATACGCGTCCAGCAGCTTCCGGATGGGCTTGAGCTTGCTGGCGGGTACGTCGCAGGATTCCGTAATCTCGACAATAATACCGTCGACGTTGCGGTTGGCCAGCGGCACATTAACGCGCATACCAATTTCCGCCTGCATACCTTGCGGTATCAGGTAGGAAAACGGTTTGGCGACGTTAGAATGTATAACGTCCACTATCACATGTGCGATCAACTTCGGTACCTCAACGGAAGTAACGATTTTTGGGTTTGGGAACTTTTTGCTGACGCCCGCGCTTGTTCTTCTTGCGGAAAACACGCCGGAGAATCAAGATAACAGCGATCAGGATCAGGAACGGCCATCCCAGCAGGAACAGCACTTCCAGTGAAAACGGCGGGAATGGATTGGGATCGGCGTAGACTTCCTCTTTAATTTCCGCAATGGTCTTAAACGCGTTCTCACGCCGGGTGATCGATCGTGTGGCGTACAGCTCATATACCGCCGGGTCGCCGCCATCTTCCGGATAGTAGGTCAGGGTGCCAAACGTTTCCCCCATGGTAATGGGAGCGGCAAAGGTATCGCGCGTGTACTCGATCAAAACGTTCTCGCGCAGATTTCTGGCCATTTGTTCCACTTCGGCTATGGTAGAAACGATTTCGACGGGGCGGGTGTTCATGCTTGCGCGGATACCCAGCTGCAGTCTGCCGATATCCGGGTCGTCCAGCGAATAAGAAGACGTTGCAATAACAGTGGGATTCATTGCATACAGTTCCATCGGCGTCACGCTGACAAACTGCGTAAAGCCATAGTTCATCAGCTTGATGGAATCTGTCCACCGGCCCGGCTTTGAAGAATAGAATACGACTGAGATCAGCTCGACGCCATCCTTTTGAGCTGCTCCAACATAGCAATAGCCGGATCGGTTCAAAAATCCGGTCTTGATGCCGATCGCATAAGGATAGTAAAACTCGTTATCGTCCGCTGCGTTAAGCCAGTTTGTATCTGTGCCGACCATCACTCTAGATCCGCGGATATTGCTGCGCGGCAGGCTATAGGTAAAGGTGCTGACGATATCGCGGAAGAGATCGTTTTTCATTGCTTCTTTGGCAATCAGCGCCATATCATGCGCGGTCGTATAATGATTGATATCATCCAAACCGCTCGGGTTTGTAAAATGAGTGCCTGTACAGCCGATCATGGCCGCGGCCTGGTTCATGGCATCCACAAAGGCGGGAACACTGCCAGCCACGGTCTCGGCAATCAGGTTGGCGCCGTCATTGCCGGAACGGATCATGGTTGCGTATAGCAGGTCTTTGAAATTAATCGTTTCGCCGAGTTCCAAAGGAATACTGGAACTGCCGTATGGCAGATTGACGGATTCAGCAGTCGCGGTGACTTCCGACTCCAAATCGCCTTTGATGATACCTAGAAACACGGTCAGGATTTTGGTCGTGGATGCCGGGTACATCATTTGGTCGGCATTTTTTTCAAAAATGATCTTTCCGGAAGTGGCCTCAATCAGGATTGCGGATTTGGCATACAGCTGTTCGGCCAGCAGAATTTCCGGATGCTCCGGGTCGTAAACTTGCGCGCCTGCGGGTAACTGGGGTTCGTAATAATTAACAACTTCAGCAACATCCTGGGCGAACGCCGATGTGAAACCGTTGCCAATCAACAAAACGGCAAAAACGGCTGCCGTGATAACGATAGAAATTCGCCGGGCACTCCGCTTCAACCGCAGCCCTCCCCCAAGTTTATTGCAAGCATAAATTATACCGTCTCGGCAGGCATTTGTCCAATCTCCGGTGCGGTTGTTTCAAACATGAAACGCTCTTTTGCGTTGTTGTTACGTATCCGATTCCGAATCCAGCCTTCCGGCAAGATCTTCCATGGACATGGAGAATATTTCGGTGTTCTCCGCGCCGCGGGCCAGCGGGTCATACCCACAAATCGCGCGATAATCACAATAATCACAGCTCTCCCTGGCACCTTGCCTCACAGGGCGTATCGTAATATCCCCCTTAAGCATGCCCTGGGCAAACGCTGTGGCTTTGCCGCGTGTATGGTTCATCAGCGCGGAGAGATGCGTTTCATCCAACACCTTCGCGCCCTTTCGCAGCTCGCCCTTCCGGGTGACGGCGGAGGGAATGGAGACGGGCGTTTCGCCAGTATCCATGGCATCGAGGATTGCCGTGTCCGACAGGGCGACGCCATCCATTTGCAGTTGCTTTTGGATATCTACATCCACAGCGCCCGCCTGCGTGTCATCCGCTTTGGACAGCGGATCAAACAAATGAAAATAAAACGCGCCGGCTGGCTTGGCATCGCCCTTGTTACGTGTCGCAGCGTCCAGATAGAGGATCAGCTGTAATTGCAGGCCATGCCAGAGCTGTGATGCGTCAAGCGACGCATAGGTCCCGCTTTTATAGTCCACCACACGCCGGTAAACGGCATCAGGCGTATCGTAGCGGTCGATACGGTCGATTCTGCCATGCAGGGAAACCTCCGTACCGTCCGGCAAGTGGAGCACAACAGGCGGGAAGCTCTCTTCCCCGGAAAAGCCGAAGCTTGATTCTGCTGTTTCCAGCCGGAACGCCCCGGATGCAAGATGTTCGGTCACCGCCATGCACGCTCGCTGGATTACGCGCTGCGCCTGTGCAAGCGAGGCAAGGCTGCGCGCCCCATCGCCCATCGGGCCCTTTTCCAGCTCGTCAATCAGCGGCGCGGCGGCGGCATCGGTCATTGCTTTCAATTCGTCGATTGTGCAGTTTGGAAACTGCGGTGTTGCTACCGCGATTTGCGCAAATCGCTGCAAGCTGGCATGGAAGAAGTTGCCGCGCTCAATGGGCGTTACTTCCCACTCCTTGCGCTCCTCGGGCAGCAGACCATAGGTTACAAAATGCCGGAAGGGGCAGGCGGCGAAATCCTCCAGGCGGCTGACGGACAGGGCGCGATCGCCAAACAGCACTTTGGCGGTTTCGAGCGTCAGCGGAAGGGATTCTACCTGAAATCCAGCTGCGTTTATAAGCCGGAATGCCTGTGCAGAAGTTTTGGGAGAAGACAACAATGTGCCAAGCCGCTTCTTCCAGTGATCCGGGAGGGGTTGCGTATCACCATCTGCATACATTCGCAATAAATCGCTCAGTACAGACATCGCCTGACCGGAGGATACCGGCAACATTTCGTCAGCCGTCATTGCGTCAGGAAGATATTCAAACAGCTGTTCTTCCAGATCATTCACAAGGTCCAACGGCTGCAGCGCGTTCCCCGCCGGATCGGTCTTGGCATAGCTGAGATACAGTGTGCTTTTCGGCAATGTCATCGCGCTTTTTATATCCAGTTTTGCATATGCCAGGCGGCTATCCTCCGTCATACCCAAAAAGGACTGCGTCTCTTCCTGCGTTTCCGCGCGCTCATTCTCAGTCAGGAGGCTTTCGGTGCTTTTGGAGAGAATGCCGTCGTTCATGCCCAGCACAAACACAGTGTCCGCATCGCTGGAAAGTGAGTGTCCCAGAACGCCGGCATGCAGCATGTTGGCTGCGGGAGGCAGCGCCGCCAGTGAAATGGCGGAGAAACCGCTCTCAAACCTGTCCGCAATCGCGTTCAGGGGAATTCTCTTGCCGTTGGATAAAATCATCAGCTGATCCATGAGCTCCAGAATCATCTGCCAAATCTGGCTGTTTTGTCCAGCCCGAACCAGAAGATTCTCCGCGACTAATGCATCTTCTTCCTGCCCTAATGTCTCATATGCGTCCACGCTGGTAAGCAGGTGCATAACGGCGCTGAGTGATTGTGCGGTATCCTTTGCCCGCACGAGCATTTCACGAGCCTCGACAAGCGGCTGAACAACATCGCGCCGAAGCGCTTCGGCATACCGGCAGACAACGTCGTCCCCGAGTTTGAACGGCGTCAGCCAACGGCTGCGGTCAATGCCGAATTCGCGCGCGTAATTCTCCAAAAAGCTGGCATCGTCAAATCCGATCTTAGCATATCCGGTTTTCAGCAGCACAAACATATCTTCGTTCTTATATCCGTCAGAAATACAGCGCAGCGCCGCCATGAGATAGCAGACCAGCGCATGAGAGAATGCCGGGAGCTTTTCATCTGTATAATACGGAAGCCCGCTGTCCGCCAGTGCGGCTCTGACCGCAAACGGATATCCGTGCTGATCAGGGTAAAATACGGCGATCCGCTCAAGCGATACACCCTGCTGGTTCAGCTGCAATATCTTTTGGGCAGCGAATGTTGCTTCTTCAAACGGCGAAAGGAACTGCGACAGATACACACTGTTCTGCTCGCCTTCAAATCTCCGATGTGGATAGGAGAACAGTACCTCGTCCAAAAAACTGATTGCCGGTGCGTGACGGAGCGTTTCTTTGGGAACGGGTGTTTCACTCAAATCCAGACCATGCGTCTCCAGCGCCATACGAAAGCGCGCGATGCTCTGCCGCACGGGCTGATACAGCGCCTCATCCGCTGCATAGCTTGTGTCGCAGATGAGTCCAACTGTCAGGCTTTCGCAGTTGCTGCCGATTGCGCACAATAGAACGATCATCTGCTCTGACATGGCGTCAAACCCGTAAGAGAATACGTGCCTTCCGGCGACAACGCCGCTTTCCGCAAGATGATTGGTGACATACAGGTTCAGATCGTCGCTGTCGCCCAGCTTATCCTTCAGCGTTTCACGGTACTGTGAATATAGCAAGGCCAGATCATTGAGTTTTTCCTTGCGCATACCGTTTGGTAAATTATCAGCGTACTGCATCAGGGCTTCGGGTTCCAGTCCGCCGCGTTTCATATCAGAAATCAGCGCCGTCAGCTTTTGTGCAAATCCGCGCCGATTGACGGATGCCTGATAGAATTTCAGTCGATCCCGGCACTGTTCCAATGCGAAGCTGACCGCCATCTGCTGCCCGGCGGCGGACAGCGGTACGCGCTCGTCCGTTCCAACGGCTTCTGTTACACGGTGCCTGAGCCGTGTAGGCGACATAACTTCAACATAAAACAGTCCCGGCAGCTTCAGGCGTGTAAGAATTTCGCGCTCGGCCTGCAATGTAAATTGCTCGGGAACGAGCAAGAGACACTCTTTCCCCTCGCTGTGAAGCTCTCCGATTGTTTGCACTATCTTTGGCAGGAGTCGATGCGGACGGGCCGTGAGAACACGTATATTTCCCATGCGCAACCCTCCTTTTGCGTTGTCAGTTCTCTATATGATATGATATCACAGAAAAGACGATTTGGGGAGTGACAGCGATGTCGGATACCATAGCAGGCGTTGCAACAGCGCCGGGCGAGGGCGGAATCGCAATCGTGCGAATCAGCGGTGAAAACGCTATTGTGCTGTTCACCTCTGTGTTTCATGCGTCCGGCCGCAGGCCGCCGTTTCCCGATCATTTACTGATGCACGGCATTGTGGTCGATCAAAACAACGATACTGTTGACGAGGCCATGGGCGTGGTCATGGCCGCTCCACACAGCTATACGGCGGAGGACGTTTGTGAGCTGCACGTTCACGGCGGACATGCCGCCGCATCGATTGTGATGAAACTGCTTATAGAGCAAGGCGCAAGGCCTGCCGAACCGGGTGAATTTACCCGCAGGGCGTTTATGAACGGCCGCATTGATCTGGCGCAGGCCGAGGCTGTCATGGGTATCATCGGCGCGCGCTCAGCAGCGGCGTTAAAAAGCCAGGAAGCGCTGTTGTCCGGCGGGGCAAGCCGTTTCATTGCGGAAGCGCAAAATGAGCTGATCAAACTGATTGCAGGCGTGGAAGCCTATATAGATTATCCGGAGGAAATCGGTGAAGACGAAGCTACCGCCTCCCTCCTTTGCGGACTGGAAACCCTTGCAGGTAAACTGCGCTCCGCAGCGAACGAGCGGGCCTCGCGAATTTTACGGTCCGGCCTGCGCGTTGCGCTGTATGGCTCGCCAAACACCGGGAAAAGCACGCTGTTCAATGCATTGCTTGCGGAAGACCGCGCCATTGTTACCCATATACCAGGCACAACACGCGACGTGCTGGAAGGCAGCTTTACCCTCAACGGCTTACAGGTGTTTCTGCTGGACACCGCGGGCCTGCGCAACAGCAGCGATGCTGTGGAAATCATTGGCGTACAGCGCGCCAGGCAGGTTATTGATAATGCCGACGTAGCGCTTTTGTTAATCGACGCAACCAAACCGTTGGACGAAGCGGAGCATGAGCTGCTTTCGATGAAACTGCGCTGCCCCAGCGCTGTGCTTTTAAATAAGGAAGATCAACCGCCTGTTCTAACTGTCGAATATATCAAAGCCGAAAAACATGTTCCCGTCTTTTCGATATCCGCAAAGAACGGAATTGGACTTTCGCAGGTTCTCACGTACCTTTCCCAGTTCTTGACACAGCCGCGCGAAGATATGCTCACACATCAGCGCCATATTGCATTGGCACAGCAAGCGGCTGCAAAGCTTACTCTGGCTATTGAAGCACTCAGAGACGGTACGCAGCTGGATCTGATCGCCGTCGATTTGCGGGAAGCGTTATGGCTTTTGGGCCGCATCACGGGCGATAGTGTGGACGACAAGCTGCTGGACGAAATCTTTTCTTCCTTCTGTGTTGGAAAATGAACCTGTAACAGTCTTTCCATGCGATTGTTGACGTTTTGTTTATATGCTATGATGGTATCATATTGTAACCGACACAGGAGGTAAGTATGAAGTTTGTATCATGGAATGTTAACGGCCTGAGAGCCTGTATGAATAAGGGATTCATGGAATATTTTGAGTCCAAGGACGCGGACTTCTTCTGCGTACAGGAAACCAAGCTTCAACCCCACCAGATTGACCTGAACCCGGACGGATATCAGGTGTTCTGGAACAGCGCGGTAAAAAAGGGCTATTCCGGCACAGCGATCTTTACCAAGCACACACCGATGAGCGTTGTTTACGGTATCGGAATCGAGGAGCACGATCAGGAAGGCCGGGTCATTACCCTGGAATATCCTGCATTCTATATGGTGACTGTGTATACGCCAAACAGTCAAAATGAACTCAAGCGGCTTGACTACCGCATGACCTGGGAGGAAGCGTTTGCGGATTACCTGAAGGCGTTGGATGCAAAGAAACCCGTGATCGTCTGCGGCGACCTTAATGTGGCGCACAAGGAAATTGACTTGAAAAACCCGAAAACCAATGAGGCCAACGCCGGATTCACCCCACAGGAACGCGAAAAGATGACGCGGCTCCTGTCCAAAGGATTTGTGGACACCTTCCGTTTGCTGCACCCCGATGAAGTTGACCGATATTCCTGGTGGTCATACCGCATGATGGCGCGGGACCGGAACGTTGGCTGGCGTATTGATTATTTTCTGGTCAGCGAGCGGCTTGCAAGCAAGGTGATTGACGCCGATATAGAAGACCAGATCTTCGGCAGCGACCATTGCCCCGTGACCCTGACGCTCGACCTTACGTAAGGAGGATCCCGATGAAGTTTTTATTTGCCAGCGATATCCACGGTTCGTTTGCGGCCTGCAAGGCCATCCTTCAACAGCTTGAGACCGAAAAGGCCGACAGGCTGATTCTGCTTGGCGATCTGCTGTATCACGGTCCACGCAATCCCCTGCCCGACGAATATAGCCCCATGGCAGTTTCTGACGCGCTGAACAAGCTGGCGGTCAAACCGCTGGCTGTGCGCGGCAACTGCGACTCGGAAGTCGATCAAATGGTTTTGTCCTTCCCCATCATGGCGGACTATACCATGCTTCCCCTCCACTCCGGCCATATCGCGTTCATTACGCACGGACACCTGTATAACATCCACAATATGCCCCAGCTTTCCTCCGGTGACCTTATTATTCACGGACATACCCACATTAATACCACGGAGGAGCATGCAGGCGTCACTTACATCAATCCCGGTTCGGCCGCGCTGCCGCATGAGGGTCAGCCCAAAAGCTACATGACGCTTGACTGGGATAACGATCGATTTGAAATCAAGGCGTTTGACGGGTCGGTCATCCGTTCGTTACACGCCTGAACCGAGGCAAGCATATGGCAAACTACGAGATTCAAACAGCGTCCGCGCAGCTGGCTGCGGCCATCCGCAAGAGTGACGAATACGCCGTTTACAAGCAAATCAAAGATGCCGTCATGGCAGACACAACCAATAAAGCGCTGATTGATGAGTACCAGCGCTTGCAAACCAAGCTGCAAATGGCCGCCGTGACCGGCGCTGATTCAACGGCTGACGACGTGCAGCGATTTCAGCAAATGTCAGGGCTCCTGATGATGAACGCGAGCATCTCGCAGTATTTTATGGCGCAGATTCGTCTGCAGCAGATGCTCAGCGAGGTCTTCCAGACCATCACCCAGGCTGCCGAGCTGGACATTAAGCTTCCCGGCATGTAGGAGGACGCATGGCACGCCGCAGCGATATTTACGAGGAATACAATCAAGAGCCGCACCAGGAGGATCGCCAGTATGGGTTTTACTGGTATGCCTCTCTATGGCGCGTACTTCGATCTGTACTGATCGTCGCAACGGCGATTGTGCTCGTGTTTGGGTTGCTAAGCGGTCTTTTCAATACGATCAACAACAATTACTTCAGTGCTGTCGATATTGAGGATGCTACGGAAATTCCTTTTTCCATCGCCAGTGGGCAAAGCCTGACGCGCGTGGCCAAGAACCTCGAAACACAGGGGCTGATTCGAAACGATTCAGTATTCAAGTACTACTGCGACTTTGTCGGCTTCGGGCAGAAGATTCAGGCGGGCGACTATATCATTAAAAAGAATATGAACGTTTTTGAGATAGCCGAGCTGCTCACCACAGGCGACGGCAAACCGCTGACCGCAATGATTACTATCATTCCAGGCTGGACAGTGGAAGACGTCGCTGACATGCTGAAAGAAGAAGGCATTTTCAAGGATACCACGGCGTTTTTGTCACTGTGCAGATCTGGCGACGGCCTTTCTGACTACTACTTCATTCGCGATGTGCTAGCAACTGCAAATGTTTCGCAGCGAAAATATTTATTGGAAGGCTACTTAGCGCCAAACACCTATGAAATCTATACAGATACAACACCTGCCGCGCTTCTTAAGAAGCTTCTGGATCAGACCGATGTAGTGTTTGACTACGCATGGCAGGAACGCGCCACCGAAATTGGGATGACCATGGACCAGGTACTGACCCTGGCATCGATGATTGAACGGGAAGCCAAGACCGAAGACTTCGCCCGCGTGTCGGCAGTGTTTCATAATCGGTTGAAAAAAGGGATGACGCTCGGCAGCGACGTAACTGTCAACTACCTTACCGGTGAGCGTCGCATGGTGCTGACAACCAGCGAGCTTGCGATTGATTCCCTGTACAACACCTATCTCCATAAGGGCTTGCCGCTTGGCCCGATCTGCAATCCATCGCCGGATGCCATCCGTGCTGCGTTATACCCTGACACGGTGTTTGTTGCCGAACAGTATCTTTATTTCTGCGCCAAGGATCCCGCATCGGGCGAACTTGCGTTTTCCAAGACGCTGGAAGAGCACAATGCGGCTGTCGCCATTTACAAACCATTATGGGAAGCCTATGATCAGGAGCAGGAATCGAACTGACCCGACAGCAAAAACACCCGCATCCTTGGATGCGGCTGTTTTATGTTAATTTCGCAGATTATTCGGCTTTGTTTTTCACTGCTGCACCGATGAAATCCCGAAATAGCGGATGCGGACGGTTGGGACGGCTTTTCAGTTCCGGATGAAACTGTACGCCGACAAAGAACGGATGATTTGGCAGCTCAATAATCTCCACTAAGTTGCGCTCCGGGTTGCGACCGGCCATGACCATACCGGCGGCGAGAAAGCGATCTGTATATTCGTTATTGAATTCGTAACGGTGACGATGACGTTCCCAAATATTGGTCTCACCATATGCCTTTTCACTCTTCGTGCCGGGCGCGATCACGCAGTGATACTTGCCAAGGCGCATGGTTCCGCCGAGGTTTTCCAAATCCTGACCGGCCATCAGGTCAATCACAGGATACGTGGTATGCGGATCCACTTCTGAAGTATGTGCATCGCGCAGTTCCAGCACATGGCGGGCAAACTCGATCACCGCCATCTGCATGCCAAGACACAAGCCCAGGAACGGAATATTATTCTCACGAACATATTGGATCGCGTTCATCTTGCCTTCCAGTCCACGAGAGCCAAAGCCGCCCGGTACCACGATGCCGTTGACGCCTTTGAGCTTTTCTTCCACGTTTTCCGGCGTAACCGTTTCAGCGGGAATCCAGTTGATTTTCACCTTCACACCGTGGTGGATGCCGCCATGGGTTAACGCTTCGACTACACTCAGATAGGCGTCGGGAAGCTCAACATATTTGCCGACGAGACCGATCGTGACAGTATCTTTGCTTTGCAGCTGGCGGTTGACCATGGCACTCCACTCGGTGATATCCGCCTCATGGCAATCCAGCCCGAGAAGCTTTACTACCTGCGCGTCCAGACCCTCCTCGTGCAGCATGAGTGGAACCTCGTACAGCGAGCTTGCGTTGAGGTTCTGGAACACACGTTCCACGGGAAGATTGCAGAACATGCTGATTTTCTCGCGGACTTCAAACGGCAGCTCGTGATCGCTGCGGCACACCAGAATGTCGGGCGCGATGCCGATGCCAGAAAGCTCCTTCACGCTGTGCTGCGTGGGTTTGGTCTTCAATTCGCCCGCCGCGTTTAAGTATGGTATCAGCGTGACGTGGAGGTACAGGCAGTTCTCCCTGCCGACTTCCGCACGCATCTGGCGAACAGCTTCAATAAACGGTAGGCTTTCAATATCGCCCACCGTTCCGCCGATTTCTGTAATCACGACATCCGGCGCGGCTTCGGTGCGGCTGACGGCGATGATATTTTTCTTAATCTCATTAGTTATGTGCGGGATGACCTGGATGGTCGCACCCAGATATTCCCCTTTGCGTTCACGGTCGATAACAGTTTTATATACGCGTCCGCTGGTG
>Ga0116164_10000209_pt1 | contig 56337 bp, 57 predicted proteins | sample AD_UKC109_MetaG_FD_89888 | JGI IMG/M metagenome (GOLD analysis project Ga0116164, IMG submission 89888) | Active sludge microbial communities of municipal wastewater-treating anaerobic digesters from Hong Kong - AD_UKC109_MetaG | ecosystem: Engineered > Bioreactor > Anaerobic > Digestate... | reverse complement strand
AGAGCGAACTTGTTGTAATCAGGAGGATTAAGGGTATCGTACATAGTTCATATTATTTAAATTTAATATAAATATGTTACTACATAATATTATTTAAAACATATCAATGCGTTCAAATGCCCCGTCAATGGGGGCCCCTGGCATCTGTTCCGACCAGGTGAAGCCCTGTATGATCGCATTACCTATCACGATTTATATAACGTCGAATCGTCACAGCGAAAAGGCGATTCCGATAAAAAGCGCCTTTCCAATGCCATGACATTTTGCTCTGGCAAATCTTTACTTATATGGCTAAAAAATCAGAAAAGTTTATATTTTATGAAATTACGCTTTCTTAAGGGGAAATTATGAGAAAATGGCTCATATTGTTGTCGATATTGTTGATTCTCTATCCAAATCTGTCATTGGCACAAGAGAAAAACGATTATGATGTTATCATAGTCAGGAATGACATACCTGTTGAGTATATCATAGCCATGCCTTATTCATCCATGTACAACGTGCCCATAATCCAGGTCTCTCAAAGCAGCCTCAGCGACCAGGAATACGAGCAGTTGCTCGGATACTATGAGAACGGCGCTAGAAGGGCCCTTATCCTGGGGGGCACCCAGAATGCCGTGTCGGAAAGCGTGGCCGAGACCCTGCATTCGATGGGTTATGTCGTGGACAGGAAATGGGGCGATGCCAGGGAAAGCACCGCCGCGGCCTTTGCCATCGACTTCTGGGAATCGTCCAGAGAGGTGGTGTTGCTGAACGGCTCTGACACTGGATCATTCCTGTCGGGCTCGAAGGTGGCGATGGAACTCGAGTGTCCCATCCTCCTGACCGAGACGGCCACCCTCTCCTCGAGCACAGAGGAGGCGATAAAGAATCTCGGCACCGGCACCGTCTACCTGATCAATCACAGCCTCTCAGACACCATCATCGAAGAACTCGAGAACATGGGGATGGAGATAATCATTGTCGGCGAGGATGTTGACTATAACGATATCAGCAAGGACGGTGGCATCGCCCATTGGGCGTTGTTCTTCATTGTCGGAGCGATCGTCGGGGGTGTTCTGGCAACGATCGCACGGGAGCTCAAGAGGGATAGGTCTGTCCCGGAGGTGCCCCTGTTCGTCCTCACGGAGGACGAAAGAAAGGTCGTGAACGCCATAGAGAAGGTCAACGGGGAGTTGCAGCAGGACAAGATCCCAGATATGACGAACTTCTCCAGACCCAAGGTCTCAAGGATCGTCAACGACCTCGAGTCAAAGAAAATCCTACTCAGGGAGAAGTATGGAAAGACTTATAAAGTGAAGATAGCGAAGAAGTTCATAACTAATGATTAGAGTTTATCGGTGTGAAAGAAATGGAATGTACCTCTTGTAAGAGAAAGATCACTCCAAAGGAGAAAATGGTCAAGTTCCCATGTCCAGAATGCGGGAACGACATAATAAGATGTGAGAAGTGCAGGGTATTGGCTAACAAGTACAAATGCCCTAACTGTTCCTTCGAGGGACCTTAGAAACAGGTGATGAAATGAGCAAGGATTTCAACTTATTGGCCACCATCAGGGTTATGCCAGATGGTGTGGACATAGATCTTGAGGACCTCAAGTCCAAGATAGAGGGAGCTACGCCGGAGGACAGGGAAGTCCACAGGATAGACGAGGAACCCATAGCATTCGGCATAGTGGCCCTGAACGTCCTGGTGCTCTCCAACGACAAGGAGGGAGGGGACGTCGACCCGGTGGTCGACATATACTCCGAGCTTGAGGGAGTAAGTGAAGTTGACGTGACCGATGTCAGAAGGCTTCTTTAGAACCATTGGTCCAGTGTCTCTTGTCTTGTGACACTGTCCAACCCTTTTTTCAATCTTTCCATTGCGCGTTCGACCCTAAGGCGCGAGAATTCCCTCTCATCGCTGAGGAACGTGTATATCCCGTCCTCGTCTGGGGCTCTGAACTTGAATGAAAAGTCATCTGTGACATCGGGTTCCAAGAACAGTTTCTTTATCTTGTCATCGATGCCATACTCGTCGAATCCGCCCTTTTTCACTATGTCAAGGGCCGATTTTGGACCAATGCCCTTCACGCCGTCGTTGTAGTCGGTGCCTATGAGGATCCCTATCTCCACCAGCTGTTCCCTGTCGATCCCAAGCTCCGAGAGGGCATCGGAGAGCACTATGGTCTCCGGGACGACATCCCTGTACACGTTCTTGCCGGGCAGTTTTCTCCTTCCGGTGATCGTCACGTTCCTTAATAGTACGGGTGCGCCAAAGAGGAGGGAGTCATAGTCCTGGGACGCCACTGCAAATATCTTGGGGTCCACGCTGCACATATGGGACGCCTGGGCCTCGCCCTCAGAAGGGGCATCGATGTATGGGATGCCCATCAGGTCCAAAAGGGTCTTTGACTCGAAAAGCATCTCTCCAGAAAAATGAAGCACCTGCTGCGAGAACTTCACATAGTCGCTCTCCCTTCCTTCGACCTTCGCGCGTATGGCCTTCTTCTTGGCCGTGTCCTTGGTCTCCTGCCTATGCCTTAGCGTGTCTATCTTCTCCTTGGGCGGTTTGCCGTCGAAGATGTAGACGGGGCTGATGCCTAGCTCAAGGAGGCTTATGGTCCTGTAAAAAAGTCCAGAAAGGTGCGAGGTGACCCTTCCCGAGCTGTCCCTCAGAAGTTCGCCGTCCCTTTGCCTTATGATGGCGAGGAACTGGTATAGGGCATTTAGTGCGTCCACGGATATCACCTTGCCCTTGAGATTGGCTAGGTCCGTTTCGTTCCTGTTAATGATATCCTTTAGGTCTACACCCATTTCTACTCATCTGGCCTGACAACGGTCAAAGGAAGGACGCCTTCGTCGAGCTCCTGTATGGCAATCCTTATGGAGTCCATCTCCTTGGTCTCTATCAAGGTTGGCGCATCCATTGCTATCTGCAAAGCCCTTGCACCGATTATTCTTGCTTTTTCGTATCTGTTGAGCGTTGAATCACCTTCATGTTGATATGATAAAAACGATATTTCATAGATTACTGAAGCTTTCTTTAAAATCTTTCGGTAAAAATGTTAAAAAAAGGAGAAAAAAAATGATCATAGGGCTTCGAAGATCCTGTCTTCCAGTGCCTTGATCATCTTATCCGCGCGCCTTCTTGTGGCATCGTCCATCTTCTCTACCAGCGAATTGCGCCTGTCTATCAGGGACGAGTACCTTGCTATCGCGCCCTTGAGGTCCTGCTTTATCATCTCCATGGTCAATATCTCGGAATACTTCTCCATGTCCGCCATGAACTTTGATATCTCGTCCTCGTCCTTTCTCGTCACCAAGGGTATCGGTATCACAGGCGGGATCTCCAGCTCTTCCTCAAGCGGCCCTCCGAACAAGGAATCGGGTTCCTTCTTGGCTCCGCCCTCGGATGGATAGATACCAAACGTGGTGTCGCCTTCGTCCTCCTTCTTCCTTCTGGAGTACAGTAATATTAGCAAGAGCAGTAGAGCGACAAGAAGCAAGACTATCCACTTCCAGTACTTGCCAAAGAATCCCTTCTGGGGTTCCGGCTCTGGCTCCAATTCGCAATTGTCAATCTTCGTGTTAAGGGAATCTATCCTGTCCTGGTCACCATAGTCCTCATAGATCGCTATGGCCGCCTCCCATTTCGCTATGGCGCCCTCGCAATCTCCATTTGCGGCCAGTACGTCCCCCTGTGACTCCAGCTCCTCGGCTAGGGTGTAGTCCTCGCACTTGTCTATGAGCTCTTGGCACAGCGTCGCGCCGTTTGTGTCCCCGCATTGTTCGTACAAGGCCTTGGCCACCGCGAGGGTTGACATCGCGGACTGGCAGTCCTCATCATACATACCAAGTGCCAGGGCGTATGTATCATCTGCAAGTGTGCATGGGTCCTCGGCAGGCAGTATCGATATCGTTGTGGATATCTCGTTGTTGGTGAGGTCGGACTCGTTGCTGGTCGGGTTTAGATACAATCTTGCGGTGAAGTCACCGATCTGGCTTGCGGTCCATGTTAAAGATATGGTTTCTGTGGAATTTGGATCTATATCTACCTCCACACTGGCAAGTTTCGACTGGGAGATGTCATTTATGTAGAGTGCGACAGTCTTTGTCGGTATCAGTACGTTCCCGTCAAGGGTAACGTCCGCCGTGAACGTTATCTCCTGTCCCAACTGGGGTTCGGCGGGACTGTAGGATATGTTCGAGATGAATACATCGAACGGGTCGAGCACCCTCACGAGCAGCTCTACGGTCTTGTCCACCCCCTCCATCTTGGCAGTGAAGAGTATGGAGTAAACTCCGGGTTCGGCATCCGAAGGGGATGTCACCTCCACCAGCACTTCCTCCGAGTCCTCTCCGTTCATGTAAAGCGTGTCGGCTGAAAGCTCGACATCCCACCCCTGGGGTGCCGTTGCGCTCAGGTAGACATTCTTAATATCTGCCAGGGAAAAGGACGATTGGACAGCGCCCGCGGCTCCGTTCATGGAATATGACAGCGGACCTAGGGAAGCCGAATCGTCTGGTGGTGGTGGCGGTGTAGGCCACGTGGTCGGCGGATTCGTGGGAGAGGGAGTGGATGTGGGTGTGCCTTGTGCCGTGGTAACTATGGTCAGATTGAACTCTGCGCTGTTCCCGGCATACACCACCCTTTCCTGTTCGTCCCAGACGATGTAGTGCTCATAGGTCACACCGGCTACCTGGACCGCGCTGAGGAGCACGATAAGAGCCAGTGCGAGACCTATAGGATATCTTCTCATCAGTTTCACCATCATGGGGAGGATATTGTCAATGTGCAGTCATAGTCCACATAGACCCAGTAGGCATGCCATATGTCGAACGTGGTGAAGTCTGGAGGTACGAATCTACCCCTTGGGTCATACAACTCTGCCGCCGTAGGTGGTATGTCGTATGTCCACATGAGATTCACCGAGTCCTCAGGAGTCTGCTCAAGCGCCGTCGCGATCGGGTTGCCATCTGCTGTCAACGCGTAGCCAACGAGCGACCAGTGGCCTCCGGGCAGAGTGTACTGCACACTCGTCTCCTCAGTGCCCACTACCTTGAGATTGTATGTTCCGGCCTCCATGTGGATCCACACGCCCGGTTCGTATGTCAGGGACGGGTCCCTTACAAGCCAGTACTCCGTGGTCCTCGAAAGCGTCATGTCATAGTATTCATAGGCGTCGGTCGTATTGCTCCATGAAGCTATCATGTCCCAATCCGTCAGGTCTATACCGCTTGCGTATAGCAGTGCCGGCCAGAAGGTATCGTCCTCGACCAGTACCGGCAGCGAAAGCAGGTACCACTGCGATGTCGTTCCGTCAAGCGTTATCGTCGATGATGTTCCGTCAACAAGCGTGAAGTCCACTGTCTCTGTGGCATTTGCAGCGAGGACCACTTCCTCGGTCTGCATTATCCTGTCGTTGTCGTTGTCGGATGCACATACATAGTACGTGCCTTCCGGCACGTCCACGAACGTGATCGTTCCAGCGGTCGTGAGGCCATCCACGATGATCTCGAACAGATTCGATGTCGGGCTCTGGTACCATACCGTCACGAGCACATCGTCGAGCGGATTCATGCTTTCGTCCTCAACGTTCACTACGATGTCGCCAAGTCCTCCGGCCGGGTCAAGGCCAAAGTCGTTGGTGACGGTGGCGCCTATTCCCACAACGACATTTGTCACAGTCTCGCTGACGAATCCGACCCTGGAGCACACTATATCGTATGTTCCCTCCGGCACCACTAGCGAGTAGCTGCCGTCGGCCAGGCTCTGTATGGCAAATATGTCAAGCGTGGTCTGGTTCGTTGCCGTGATCGTGGCGTTCTCTATCGGTGTGCCGCCATTATTGTTGGTCACGGAACCTTCCAGGGTGCCGACATCGGCCGATGTCGGATCAAGCTCAATGTCGATCGTTATTGGTCCCGGATAGTCATCATAGTCCAGCACCACCCACTTTGAAGTGGTGTTGTATCCTGTTGCGGAGAATACCACGTACCATGTGCCTACAGGTACGCCGACCTCGTCTGGGTCGACAATTCCGTCGCCATCAAGGTCAGCATGGTTCCAGTCATCATCCGAGCCAGGGTTGGCGCTGGTGCTCCAATCTCCGTAAAGGTCTGTAAGTGCTATATATCTAGGCGTTACGAAGTCATCTGGAGAGTACCAAGCCACTGTAACGTTCACTATTGCCATCGACGTGTCCGAATCCGTGACAGTTCCGTCGACATCGACATAGTACCTTGCCATCGGGATGTCCACCGTGGCCGCGTTGCCTGCGGTGATGGTCACCGGATTGTCAAGATACGTCCAGTCCTGGTATTCCGGAAGCTCAAGACCGCTGACGATCTGCGTGCACACTATGTCATAGTCGCCAACCGGCAGATTTGGAAGCAGGTAGAAACCTGTGGCGTCCGTGTAAGCCTCATAGTTTCCGCCACCGTCCTTGACCGCGGTTATCTTGGCGTTGATTATCTTGTCGCCCGCGTCCAGTATACCGTTCTCATTGACGTCTTCGAAGACGAAGCCAGATATGGAGTTGGCCTCCTTTGTCATTGAGAAGTTCACCTTCGCGTTGTAACCGAGTTTGGCGGTCTCATACTCGTTGTGGTCCTCATAACCGTTTGCGGTGACGTTTACCAGATATGTCTGGTTCGCCGTGAGCCCGTCGAATATGTAGAAACCGAAGCTGTCGGTCGTCTGCGTGTCCGAACCTATTGTGAGTGTGGCATTGAGTATGCCCTCGGTGTAGGGAGTATCATCAACGTCGTATGTGCCAGAGTCATCGGCATCGAAGTACACCTCTCCAAAGATGTATGCCGAGGTGTACGATGTCGTCCTCACGAGCGGGAAGTCTATCCATGTGCCCAGTCCTGACTGGATCGGGAGATTCCTCTGGATCCCAATCTCATAGATTGCGGTGGCACTTGGCTCCCCTGCAAGGACCGTGCATGTCACTGACACGTCATCTATCCTTGAAGGGATGTCATCTATGATGTAGTATCCCGTGGAGTCCGTAACGGCCGTCAGGAATGCCGTGGCGACCTCGTTGTCGACGGATGACCCTGGTATGTAAACGTCCATATCGGCCAGTCTCTCGTTCTCGTCGACCGTGCCGTTGCCGTTCTCATCCCAGAACACTATGCCCTCTATCCACGAGTCGTACGGGCTCGTCGGAGGCCATTCCATCCCTATGTTCCACTGGACCGTTGTCGAAGGTTCGACATTCACTATGTACTCGATTATGTACTGGGTAGGCGATGTTCCTGGGATGGCCATCTTTGCAGTGACGGTGTAATGATAGCCGTTGTTCGGGACATCCATGAATATGTAGTTGTACTCGTCCCCAGAGTTCGGCGTCCCGTCCGGGTCCGTCAGGTCCGTGGCGCTGATCACTGTCATGCCAAGGCCCGGTATGGACACCTGGACGCCACCGATCTCCTCTCCGTCATCATAGGTCGAGTTTGAATTGTCATCACGGTAAACGATGCCGAACACATTGTTGTCAGGCATTGTCGTCTCGTCCCACAGCACGAAGTTCTCCCTGGTTATCGAGTACCCGCCGAGGGAAGCGTCGTAGATCTCCTTGGTGACATAGTCGGTCGCGTTTGGTTCCATGGGGGCCTGGAGCGTGTATGTGCCCCTGTTGGCCTCGATCACATAGTAACCTGCGTCGTCCGTCGTTCCCGTCTCGGTGTTGTTGGTGATCAGATCGTCCATGGCATAGACATCAATGTTCGCAATGCCATCCATGGTGGAGTGGTCAGATACCTTGCCTATGAAGAATCCTTCATACTTCTCAAGGAGGAAGTTGACCTCTGTGCCGTTTGGATCGGCGTGTATGACCTCCACATCATACTCGACGTCCATCGTGTAGTTCTGCTTCGTTGCCGTCACTGTGTACCCGTTGTAGGGGCGTTGGCATAGACGTCGTCTATGATGAACTCTCCATTGGAGTCAGTGTAGACCTGTTTGCCAGCGATGGTGACCACAGCGCCCTGTATCGGGACGTCTGTCGCGTCCTTTATCCCATCGTGGTCTATGTCCTCAAAGACGGTACCATATATGAAACCGTCCTTCTCCAGGGAGAAGTCTATGTTCTCACTCTCGTATCCCTCTATTATCGGCACGTTCGCCTGTATCTGGGACACGTAGTTGGGCTTTCCGGCCTGTATCGCATAGTTGTCAGGGGACACGTCCAGGATTATCCAGAATCCTTCGATGTCCGACCATGTGTTCATGTTCGTGCCCTCTATCCAGACCTCGGCCTCTGCATTTATCAGATTCATGTCAAGGTTCACATAGCCCGACACGGACCCTGTCACTGGCAGAGGGTCGGCCTTGTCCAAGGGATAGTCGATGTTTGTCGTGACATCTGAGAGTGATATGTCCTCAAATATCGCTATGTTGTTGCAGTCCACGTATTCTACTGTGGCAATGCTCGTGTGATCGTATATCTCCGGATCGGCAGCCACAGGCGGATCGATGACGTAGGTCTCGGTGTCATAACCTGTAAGGTAGGCTATGCCGGTGTACCTGTTTATCTCGTATGCGGGTGTCGGATGTGTGGTCGACCTGTCCAAGGTGACAGGCACGTCCAATATCGTGTAGTAACCCGTGCTGTCTGTCATCGTCGAGTAAACCTTCGAGAGAGACACTTCCACGTCCGGAAGGTATGGCTCGCTAACGTCCTTGAGGCCATCGCCATCGAGGTCGTCCCATGCGTAACCCTCGACGCGTCCCGTCTCACGTGTTAGGGACACGTTCTTGGTAACGGTCGATGCTATGTTGACGAATGATAAGTCGAACTCGAATGACATGTTTCCGTCGTCCCATCTCTGGACTACGAGAAGATGTCTGCCCTTCTCCAATGAATAGGAATCTGCGAAGGCGTAGTTACCATATGCGTCGGATGTCACCTGTACTACCGATGTGGACCCCTCTTCCCAATCGTTGTCATATTGGGGAACCCACAGCTCGGCACTCTCGACAGGCGCGCCGTCCTCGCTAACGTTTCCTATAAGCTCTCCGGTCTTCCTGACAAGTTCAAGGTCGTTGCCCGGATCCTCAACATCGCTTGTGAATGTGACAAGCCCGTTGTTCACCCACTCGTAGTCGTCGCCGTATATGACCTGATAATGGTCACCGGCATCGGCTGAGACTATATAGAATCCGAAGTCATCGGTCTCCACAATGGAGTATCCAGGTATCTCAACGGTGACGCCAGAGAGACCCTCGCCTTCAGAGAAGCCCGAGCTCCCGTTGACATCATCGTATAATATGCCAGATACGTATCCGTAGAGCGAGCTGGTGTCGTCAGGGAGATAGAAGTTCTTCATCGTCTGCGCATTTGATCCTACGGTCACGTTGGTCGCTATGACTATGTCATAGGTCGTCTCGGTGTATGTCTGTTCAGGGCCCTCACCTGCGACGACAGTGTAACTTCCCACAGGGACGCCTACGAACTCGTAAACGCCACTCTCGTCGGTGATGGCCTCCCTGCCGTAGACCCTGACCCTAGCGTTCTCGATAGGCTGTCCGGTCCCTACTTCATAGACCTGTCCCTTGATGACGCCAGTTTTCTTGAATATATTAATATTATATGTATTATAGTACGAACCGTTCGCAGGTATGGGCTCCACTATCAGCGTGTTGGAGTTGTAGTCCGAATTTGATGCCTTTACGACAACATTGGCCACTACGTAGGTGATCGTTTCCGCAGTGTAGTCATATACGGAATACCTGCACACATCGACATCCTCAAGGGCATACCAGCCGTTCAGGTCGGTAAGTGAGGATATTGTGGAGTTCGGTATGGTCACAGACGCGCCGCTGACGGGCAATGCATCCTTATCATATATCTGTCCAACGATGAAACCCGTGTTGTTGTCCAGTGAAAAGTCGGCATCTGAGTTCTCGCCCTGTATCACATCAATTCTCGCCTTCGCCGACTTGTGTTCCAAGGTCCCCGTGGTTGGATTGGGGTCCTGGGCCAACACATCGTACTCCCCGTTGGGAACTTCCTCGAATATGTAGTAGCCGCCCTTGTCAGTGCACACTTCCATTCCCAGCCCCGGAATTGTCACATATGCGCATTCTATCGGGGTCCCGTCCTCATCAGTGAGGAGACCTGAGATGTATCCATTCACCGGTGTCAGCGGTTCAGGCTCCAGGTTGAAGTCTGCAGAGACAGGTGTCACGGACGGACCTGGTTGGACGAATGGCGAATAGTCGGCAGGGTTGCAAGCATAGGACGATCCAGTGTCATTATAGTATAGAACACATATCTTGTAACCGTCCTTCTCACATATCATCGTGTAGCTGCCCGGCATTACATCCGTTATGGTGTACTGTCCGTTCGAGTCCGTGACGGCGGATAGTCCAAGGCCTGGTATGGAGACGACAGCGCCCTGTATCGGCGTCGCGCCGTCTGTCACATGACCCGTGATGGACCCGTAGTTAGGCACCATCGTGAAGTTGACGTTCTCCGTTGTCTTGCCGTAAACGACCTTCACACCGGTCAGGATCTGGGTTATGTACTCGGCCTTCTTGGACCTTATGTCGTAAGTGGCCGCCGGCAATCCCTTTATAACATAATTACCGTACTGATCAGTGACCGTCTGGGCCGTTCCCCCGACAACATCGGTGGCCACGATGCCTGTGCCATACACCAATGCCTCGATGGTGATGCCCGCCACCGGTTGTCCGTCGTCGTCGACCACCCTTCCGTAAATGCTGTCCTGGGTGACCATCTGGACCGACCCTGCCGGAAGAGCATATACCCCAGCAACGTTGCTGACATTGTATGTCACAGTCCTGAAACCATCAGCCTTGAATGTTAGATAGTGCTCTCCATCCCAATCAAGGTCTGAATCAGCGGTTGCGAACACATCAGGGAAGGAACCGTTGGCATCCGTTGTTGCAACTACCACCCCTGAATTGTCCAGATAAACATTGATGTTCCCAATCCCCTCTCCAGCATCGAAGACCCCATTTCCGTCCGTGTCGTACCAAACGGCATCAGTAGCGCCAGTGATGGCAGATGCCGCACGGGTGGAGCCGACGTTGATGTAGACGAGGCTCATAACGATCAATATTCCAAATAATATCGAAATTCCCTTCTTATATACAGGTCGCATCATTAAACCTCCAACCATACTTATCATTGACAAAATCTGTATCAGAATCGTGTGTAAATATACCATTAACTAATTGGATTACTTTTTCGAACATGTTCACGCTCCAACACTCCGTATAGCTATATAGGCATTTAATGTAACTTTTCCTTTAAATACTTTTTGCAGTGGTTTTACTGTAAAATAAAAAAAATAAGGAAATAATGCAATTACTACATTGTAAATACTAAAATTCAATTGAAGAAAAAAGCAAAATTATAGTTTTCTTTCAATTAAGAAGTTAGCAAATGCCCCCAAAACATCCTTAGAATGTCCGTCTGGGATAACTTTCTCGGCTTTTTCCCAAGACGATTCGACAAGTGAACGGGCCACTTTCTCACATTCCTCTATGGCGCCGTACTTCTCGATGATGCGGATGGCCGCGTCTATGGAACGCTTGTTCTTGGTATGGGACTGCAGTATCCTAGTGAGCGCCTTCCTGTCCCTCGCGTCTGCCTTGTGGAGCGTCTTGATGACTATCAGGGTTATCTTGCCTTCCGTGATGTCGTTGCCGTACGGTTTTCCGAACTTCTCCCTTTCCTCTCCGCTTGTCACGATGTCGAGTATGTCGTCCTGTATCTGAAAGGCTATGCCTATGGACTCTGCAAATCTTCCCAAGGCGTCCAGCTGCTCGTCGCTGGCGCCAGAAAGGACGGCGGCAAGCTTCGCCGACATCCTGGCAAGGGTCCCTGTCTTGTAGGCGCACATCTGCATGTACTGCATTTCATCTATCTCGGAAGGATCCCTCTCCCCGCGATGCCAGGCTATGTCCATCGCCTGTCCCATGTGAACGTTTATCATCTCCTTGGAATATACAGAATAAAGGTCCAGCAACACCTCCTCGGCGAATCTGCCCTTGTTCGCCTCTATTATCGCCAAGGGTATGAAGTATATGGCATTTCCAGAGTTGATGGCAGTGTCAACGCCGAACTTGAGATGAAGGCTGGGCTTTCCCCTTCTGGTGTCCGCACCGTCCTCGATGTCGTCAATGATTATCGTGCCGTTGTGGACCAGCTCCGGTATCGCGGCAAAGGGCCTTGTCCTGTCCAGATCCCCGCCAAGGGCCTTCGTTATCAGGAGGAAGAGCGCTGGTCTCCATCTCTTGCCGCCCCTGGAGAGAAAATCCCAAACAGGTTCGCTTATGCCCTTGTTAAGGGCCATCGTGTCGTAGGCATAGGATGGCCGCCCTGATAAATAGTTAATATAGTTCTCGCTGATGACCTTTGGAAGCGCCCTCTCTATCAACGGTTCTATGACCTTCTTGCTGTCCTCAAGATAATCCTCAATATCAAGCAAATTAACACCAGAGATAGATGAATCAGCAAACATTAATAATTTACTCCTCATCGAGGTACTCATTGGCAACCTGCTGATACGCTGTCCTGAAAGGTATGCCCTTTTTCACGAGCTCATATGCCTTCATCGTCAGATAGATGTCGTCGGTAAGGGCCTCTTTGCATTTCTCGGGGGAGACCGAAAGGGAATCTATCACCTTGGCCATCATGTCAAGGCATCTGTCAACTATCCCGAAGGACTCGAAGATGGCCGATTTGGAGAGCTGGAGGTCCCTGTGGTAGCCTGATATGAGATTTTGCGACAATGTGGATGTCTGCAGCTCATATCCCTGTATGACGGAATAATACCCCCTTATTATCTCGAGCACGTCGGGGTTGGTCTTCTGTGGCATTATGGAGGAACCTGTGGTGAGGGACCTATCGAGGACGAAGTAGCCTATATCAGGGTAGGTGAACAATATCAGGTCGCTGGCCATCCTGTTCAGGTCGTACATGGCGGCCGAGAGAGAGCACATTATCATCTTCTCGTGCTTGGTCCTGCTCAGCTGGGAATATATGCCATTGACATCGATCGTCCCGAAACCGAGCTCCCTCGCTACAAATTTCCTGTCCGTCTCAATGGGCAGACCATAACCGGCCCCCGTGCCCAAAGGATTCGACCTCAGCATCTTGACCAGGAAGTCCATGATCGCGATACTGTCCTTGACGCACGCTATATATCCCATGGCCCAGTCCTTGACGGAGGTGGGCATGGCCTTGCGGGTATGGGTGTGTCCGGGGAACTCTGTCTTTCCATGTTTCTCGAGAAAGTCGTGAAGGGACGTTATCAGGTTGATGGCGCTGTGCGATATGTCGTCCATGCTGTCTATGTAGTAGAGCCTGAGCGCGCAGAGCACCTGGTCGTTCCTTGAACGGCAGGTATGTATCTTCCTGCCCACGTCGCCCAATCGCTCGGTGAGATGACGCTCTATGGCGCTGTGACAGTCCTCGTCCTCGTCCGTCAAGGAGAATTTGCCCTCGGCATGTGCGGATATGATGTCCTCCAGCACGCCCACGATCTCATCCGTCTCGGCATCTGTGAGCATGCCTATCTTGCAAAGTCCCTTGGCATGCGCGATGGATGCCTTGCAATCGTATGGCAGTAGCAGGTCGTCCTGAACCTTGTCCTTTCCTGCCGAGAACTCTGATGCGTCCTCATCATGTGGTATGTTCTTTTCCCACAGCTTCATCTACTGGTACCTGCCTCTCAATCTCAGTCCATAGATCCTTATGAATCCCTTTGCGTCCGTCTGGTCATAGTCTCCGTTGATGTCCATTGAAGCTATGCCCTCATTATATAAAGAGTTCTCGGATGTTCTCGACGTGACGATGGCATTTCCTTTATAAAGGCACATCTCTACCTCGCCATTGACGCTTTTCTGGCTGTTGTCGATGGCGGCCATCAGGAACTCCATTTCCGGCGAGAACCAGAGGCCGTTGTATATTATCCTTCCTATCTCGGAGGACATAAGGAGCTTGTAATGCTGCACTTCCTTGTCCAACGTTATCGTCTCAAGGTCCTTGTGGGCGTTATAGAGTATCGTGCCGCCAGGGGTCACGTACACACCACGTGACTTCATTCCCATCAATCTGTTCTCCACCATGTCGACAATCCCTATCCCGTGCTTGTAACCAAGATCGTTGAGGTATGTGAAGAGCTCCAACGGATCCGTGTAGGAGGCTCCGGTGCCAAGATTTTCCACTTCCACAGGGACGCCTTCCTTGAACGTCAGTTTGATCGTCTCCGTCTGGTCTGGCGCGTCCTTTGGATGTATGCCTTTTTTGAACATCGCAGGATCGTACTTGTTTGCCGGGTCTTCCAGGATTCCGGCCTCGTAGCTCGTGTGCAACAGATTCTCATCAATGGAGAATGGTTTCTTCAGTGTCACCGGTATGGGTATGTCATGTTCCTCGGCATACTTGATCATGTCCTTTCGGCCCTGGAACTCATTGAGGAACTCGGCGTCCTTCCAAGGACTGTATATCTCCGCCTCGGGCATAAGCGCCATGTAACCTATCTCGAATCTCGCCTGGTCGTTCCCCTTGCCTGTGGCGCCATGACACAGCACCGTGGCGTTCTCGAGCTTGGCGATCCTTACATGCTCCTTGGCTATCAGGGGCCTTGCAACAGCGGTGCCCAGGAGGTATGTGCCCTCGTAGACCGCATTGGCCTTTAGCGCCCTGAACACATATTCGGTGATGAACTCCTCCCTGAGGTCGCTCACGTATACCTTTGAGGCTCCGCAATAGTAAGCCTTCTCCTCGATCTTCTTGAAATCATCATCCTGCCCTACATCGGCGACGTAGGCAACTACCTCGTTGCCCCTTTCCACGAGCCACTTCAGTATTATGGATGTGTCGAGGCCTCCACTGTATGCCAAGATAACCTTCTTGTTCTCCATTATTATCACTGAGGATGAGCAGTGCTGATATTAACTTAAAAGTATCGACCAATTTCGAACTATTCAAACAACAATAAAGTGATTTTTAAACAATTTGATATCAAACGTCAATGTTCTTCTAAAAACATTTATATAAGAAATAATATCACTCCCTTAATATGAAAACAACTGCAGAGATCACCAAGGAGTATATTGACACTCATCCATCCATCAAGGACTGCATAAGGAACAATCTTATAAACTATTCCAAACTGGCGGAAAAGATCGCAGGCGAGATGCACATCGAGAAAAAGACCAGCAAGGACGCCATCATCGTGGCCAGCAGAAGGTACTTCGAACATCTCAAGCCAAAGAAGACCCACGAGGACAAGGTCATGGAGATCCTTAGGAAGAGCGAGCTTGAGATCAAGAACAGGATCGTGGTGGCCATCATCAAGAAGGGGATTCCCCAAAAGATCATCCTCACACTGGAGGACAAGATCAAGGACAGGCAGGACATCTTCTACAGCATAGAGGGGTCCACCGCCATAACGCTCATCACCACACAGAAGCACAAGGACGCGGTGGAGAGCATGATAGGCGACGACATCATCAAGATGTCTGAGGACCTGGCAATGATCACCATAAAGAGCCCTCAGGAACTTGAGAACACGGCCGGTGTGACCGCCTACCTCTACTCATTGTTCGGAGAGCATGGGATAAACATAAAAGAGACGATGAGCTGTTGGACAAACACCATCTTCATCGTGAACGAAGAGGACATATCACGGGCAATATCCTTCCTTAAATTTTAGGTGATGGAATGATTCTGATCAAGGCGGGGGGCTCGGCCCTGACTGACAAGAGGACCCCTTTCTCCATAAAGAAGGAAGCGCTCTGTACGCTTGCCAGTGAGCTGTCCGGGACCAGGCAGGAAATGGTGATCTGCCATGGGGGCGGGTCATTTGGCCATCCATTGGCACTGAAGTACAACATCGTTGGGAAGATTGGCACAGACGACCAGAAAAGGGGCGTGTCCAAGATAAACATAGCGATGAGGAGGCTGTCCAACATAGTAGCGGAGGCGTTGGAGAAGGAAGGGTGCAGGCCATTCGCCCTCCAAACGAGCGCGATAATGGACGCCGACAACGGCATCATCAAGAACTTTGATCTGGAATTGATAGATAACCTGGTGAAACTCGGTTTCGTGCCGATACTGTACGGGGATGTGGTATACGACAGGACCAACGCTTTCAGCATAGTCTCCGGAGACCAGATAATGAGGAAAATGGCGGAGAGATATCCCGGTTCCAAGGCAATATTCCTAACAGATGTGGAAGGCATATATACCACAGATCCAAAGGTCGATGGCAATGCCAAGCTTCTTAAAGAGATAACTTTCGACGAATTGGAAAAGATAGATGCGGGCACCACAGGCGATGCCACCGGTGGCATGAAGGGCAAACTGGACGAAATACTGCAGTTCAAGGGACACATCAACGAGATAGTGATCACGAATCTGGAGAAGAAAGGGTCTTTGAGAATGGCGCTGGAAGGCAAGAATCCCGGCACAAGGATCAGGCTATGATGCCATAGAGCACATACATCGTCAGCCCTGATAACAAGGGACAAAGCGCCCAGCTGGCGACCACCTTTAACATGAATCCCTTGTTTATGTATGCCCTGCCCTTTGTAAGGCCGCAACCCATGACACTTCCGACCATTGCCTGGCTCAATGATACGGGTATGCCAATCGCGGTGCATACAAGGACCGAAAGCGCCGTCGCAAGCTGGCTGACAAATGCGCGCAGGGGGTCCAGCGTGGTGATCCGCTTGCCTATCGACAGTATTACACCCTGGGAGAACAAGAAGGCCCCTATGGTGATCCCCACGGCACCCAGGACTACGGAGGGAACTGTGCCCAACACGGAATTCACCTCCAGGACGCCGACCACGTTCCCGATGTTGTTCGTCCCCAACGAGAAGGCAACCAGTATGCCCGAGAATATGACAAGGTACCGGATAAGTATCTGGTATGCCCCATACCATCGGCCATATATGGCACTGAACGGGACCCTAATCACAAAATAAAGGGAGAACGACAGGGCCATCGACAGGAATGGTAGGAACAGCCAGACAACGGCGATGTCGAGGAGGACCTGACTGTTCAATTCTATGCCCATTGCCATGCCCGTGCCGGCGAGGGAACCTACAAGGGCCTGTGTTGCAGAGACCGGAAAGCTCAGGTACGTTGCAACGCCCACGGTGAGCGCGGCACAGAATATCGCGGCCGCAAGGACCGCGGGTTCCACTGTTGTCGTGTCTATGACGCCCTTTCCCACAGTCTCGATGGTATTGCTCCCGCCCCAAAGCGCCCCTATGCCTACGGCGATCCCTCCGTACAAGATGGCCCTCCTGTACCTCAGCACGTTAGAACCGACGGTCGTTCCGATAGCGTTCGCCATATCGTTGGCGCCTATGCTCAAGGCCACCGCAAAGGAAGCCAGGATTATCAGATACTCCATTGCCGCCACGTCACATATGTTCAAATATCAATAAGATTATATACATTATAAAGCTATTATTATCGGTGTATACATGCCAACCGGAATAGACTATGAATATGAAATTTTCAAGAGTCCTGCTTACACGTTGCTGAAAGTGGGTCTCAAAGATGGACAGGAGATAAAGGCAGAGGCAGGCGCCCTGGTCTCCATGACGCCCAACTTAAATATAGAGACGAAAATGCAGGGCGGGATGTTCAATGCCCTTAAGAGGAGCGCCCTCGGAGGCGAGTCCTTCTTCCAGAACATCTTCAAGGCTGACGGCCAGGGAGAGATAACGCTGGCCCCGGGTTATCCTGGGGATGTGGAGAGGTTAGAGCTCAACAATGAGACCTGGTTCCTGCAGGGGGGAGCCTTCCTGGCATCGAACGTCAACATAGACCTCGACACCAAGTTCCAGGGGCTTAAGGGATTCGTCTCCAGGGAAGGCCTATTTTTCCTTAAGGCAGAGGGGGTCGGGGACATCTTCATATCCGCGTTCGGCGCCCTGTACGAATACGACCTCGACGGCGAGCTCATCGTTGACACCGGTCACTTGGTTGGGTTCCAGGGCGGGATCCAATACGAAGTGAAGAAGATCGGCGGATTGAAATCGACGTTCCTCTCAGGGGAGGGCCTGGTCCTCAAGCTCAGAGGACGGGGAAAGGTCTTCATGCAGACAAGGAATCCGACCGCGTTCGCCTCATGGTTGACACCCATGCTGCCCTTCAAGAAGTGATCATTCCACAATATCTATCAGCGTTATCTGATTTGAGTCTATTGCGGTGTTGAAGTCTATCTGGGCCTCGACGCCGTAGACCTTTCTTATGTTTTCCTTCGTCAGCACATCGACGGGCCTGCCGCTCGAGAATACCTCGCCGTCGTGCAGAAGGATTAGATTGTCGCAATATCTCATCGAAAGGTTGAGGTCATGGGATATGATGACAACTATCATGTCCTCATCCTTTGCAAGTTTTCTGATAAGCTTCATGGTCTCGAACTGGTGATTTATGTCCAGGTTCGATGTCGGTTCGTCGAGCAGGAGTATCTTGGGTTCCTGGGCAAGAGCCCTGGCAATGATGACCCTTTGCACCTCGCCTCCTGAAAGATTGTTGACGTAACGGTAGTAGAGATGTTCAATGGCTGTCAGGGACATGGCCTTCTTGGCCACATAGACATCGTCCTCACCCTCCCCCTGCATCCTCTTCAGGTGGGGTATCCTCCCCATCATGACTATCTCGAGAACGGTGAAGGGAAATGTAATGTTCGTGTTTTGGGGAACGACGCCAAAGTACTTGGCTATCTTCGTCCTATCCCATTCCATTATGTCCTCGCCGTCCAGCATTATACTCCCTTGCCTTGGGGTGAGCGCCTTCCTGATGCACTTGAGAAGTGTGGTCTTTCCGGAACCATTGGGTCCGACTATTCCCATGACCTCCCCGCTCTTGGCAGTGAAGCTGACATCCTTGAGAATGTTCTTCTTGAAGTATCCGAAATAAAGAGATTCCACGTTCAGGTCCACCCTACCACCCCATTGAAGACTTTCTCCTCCTAAGTAGATATAGGAAGAAGGGCACTCCGCACAAGGACGTTATGATGCCGACAGGGAGCTCCGATGGCTGTATTATCATTCGTGCCACAATGTCCGTGAATATCATGAATATGCCTCCTGTGAACACAGAGGCGGGGATGAGGACCCTGTGGTCCGGGCCCACGATTATCCTGGTGATGTGGGGGATTATAAGGCCCACGAAACCAATGGTCCCCGAAACTGCAACACAGCATCCGACAAGGATCGCTGTGAGCACGAGGACTATCTTCTTAGTCGTCTCCACATCTATGCCAAGGTCCCTTGCGGCATCCTCCCCAAGCATCATCGCATTTAGGTCCCTTGAAAGAAAGATGTATATCGGGATGCATACTATGACGAACGGCAGGATGATCATCACCTCGTCCCAGCCCGACGCCCAGAATCCCCCCATCATCCAGAAGACGATGCTCTCAAGCTTCTGCGCGGCCAGGTACATCATCAGGGAGACGAGGGCCGAGAAGAAGGATGCCACAGCTATTCCCGAAAGGAGCAAGGTCTCCATCCTGACCTTTCCGCGCACCATGGAGATTGCATAGACCAAGAACACCGTCATGGCAGAGAAAAAGAACGCGAATGCCGGAACAAGATAATATATTATGCCGAGATTCACCGCAAGGGCTGCACCGAAGGCGCCGCCGGATGATATGCCCGTGACGTACGGAGATGCCATTGGGTTCCTGAAAAGCCCCTGCATGCCGCAGCCGGCAACCGACAGGCCTGCACCCACCATCAGACCGACCAACACCCGTGGAAGCCTGACGTCCATCACTATGCTGTTGTACGTTCCAGGCCATGTCTGAACGATGTCGTCGCCTATCAGGGGCAGATTGGAGGCCAGTATCTTGAGCACCACCTTGGGGCTTATGAAAACCGGACCCACCATTATCCCAAGAACGGTGACGAAAAAAAGAATAATCAAGAGGCCTATGAGAAGCATAAACCTCTTGTGCTTTATGTCTTGGTAGTATCCGTCGATGTTATGCATTTGATTCACGCAAAGTGTTCAGGGTAGAACCACTTGGCGAACTGTTCAAGCCCCAATACCATTCTAGGGGTAGAACTGACCCAGTTGCTCTCAATAGAATACACTTTGTCATTTAAAACTGCATCGATGGAGTCCCAACCGTCCCTTGACTTGATCTCGTCCGTTGTGGCGCCGTATGAGACAACGACAACAACATCGGGATTTTGGTCTATTATCCATTCGCTGGACATCTGCGGATATGTCGCCTCCTGGTCCGCCGCGATGTTTATGCCCCCCGCAAGCTCTATAAGCTCCCCTGTGAACGTCTGGTCGCTCACGCTCTTGAAGGCGGTTGACAGCTCGTAGAACACCTTGACCTTCTCATCTTCGGACAAGGATTCCGCATATGATGAGATCTCATCGATGGTCGTCTGCATATCTTGGACTATGGCCTGGGCATCGGCTTCGTGGTCGCATATCTGACCAAACAACGTGATAAGGTCCAGTACGTCCTGAACCGATGACGGCCCTATGGCAAGGACGGTTATTCCGTTCTGTTCAAGGCTCTCTATCGCCGAGGTGCTGTAGTACCACGTGATCACAAGGTCCGGATTCAGGTTCAATGTCTCCTCAAGGGCGAGGGATGAACCGCTGCCGAGATCTGGAAGATCGTTGGCCTCCTCAGGATAGACACTGTACTTGTCCCTTCCGACCAGGAGGTCCCCCGCATTGATCGCATACAGCGTCTCCGTGGCGGAACTCGCAATCGATACTATCCTTTCAGGGACCTTCTTGATGTATACCTCCCTTCCAGCAGCATCCGTGATCGTCAGGTCGATGTAGGTACTCTCGATGGTTGGTGGCAGGAGTATCTCGCCCACGGGGATGATATATCCGTTCTCGCACTCTATCTCCTCGCTCTGGGATATCTCAACATCGTTAACCGTCACATTGCCGGTCGTGGATATCGAGATAACCTCTCCCTGCAGTGTCGTTACGGTAGACATCTTCGATATATCTGCCACAGAGTACTTGCCTTCTATGATGTGATAGTTCAACAATGCCCCAAGGGAGTCGGTGTCCTCCAGAAGGTCGCCATAAAGCTCTGTATCGTAGTCGTCGAAGGCGCCGTCAGTGGGGGCCAGTATCGTGTATTCGCTTCCGGCAAGGCCCTCAAGGATTCCTGTTGACTCCAAAGCGTCAAAGAGGTCGGAGAACTCGGTGTTCTCTCCCAAGGCCTCTGTGAGGTCCTGGTCGGGGCCTCTGTCGTAAAATATGAAAATAGCAGCTATGATCACTATAGCGGTCAATGCTACAGCTCCAATCTTCTTAGTGTCATTTGCCATTATTACACCAACACTGCACTAATAACATCATTTTAAAAAAGTTGTTATCATTAATAACACCATTCAATGAAAATATCATATATTGTAACACATTATTCTAGTTATTAACATGTTCAAATATGCAATTTTCCTATCTTATTATATGGACCGAATAGGAAAAATATATTAACATTTAAATATAGCAAAATTGCGATGAGAAAATATCATTTGGCCATCGCGTTGGCCATAGTGCTAATGTCCTCATGCCCCTTGGCGGGTTCGCCTTCTCACCAGAACATAAACGAGGCCATGGAGGACCCAGAGGTCCTGCATTCATACTTCATGGGCGATGTGACTATCATATCCGATGCGGTCTTCCACCTTTCCCAAGAGAACTTCCAGGGTGCCATGGAAGGGATAGGAACACTTTCAAACGACCTTGCGGTCCCGGGGGAAATAGTGCTAGAGCTGGACACCAAGGAACTTGAAGAACAGCTTCTCCCACTCTACTATCGGTCATTCCAAGCGATTTATGAACAGCTGTACGGCATCATCAATATCCAGCCAGAATTGAAAACGCTCCTGGAGGGCCTTGAGACGATGGGGGATGGACCGGACATCGGATCACACATAATAATTGCCGATAACATGCTCGCCCAGATAGAGTCAAGACTTGACAATCTCGAGGAGGCGGCATCCGGCCTTTTAGGATTAGGTTATGAGACGGGGAACGTGGCAGCCTCCATATCGCTGCTCAGGGGCACCCTCGATACCTACAGGGATTCCATAGACGCACTCATGGAGAACAATGGGTACCAGGGCAACGGCCTGTTTATCAGCGCATATGACACAGGGTCTAGCGAGAACTACAGGCTTATCGTCGATGGACATCTCTATTTTGAAGGTCTGCCCGTGGGACTTCACGACATAGGGTTGGTCATCAACGGATCGGCCATAACGCTTGAAACTGACGAGGATGGACATTTCAGCTATCTTTACGACCTTCCCGTCAATGCCGACTTCGACCATATTAACATAATGGCCCAGACCACATATCAATATGAGACAATACTGTCGGACGAGATTGAGGTGTATGTCGAAATACCTACAACGATATCACTGTCGAGGGGACAGGGGCCGGCAGGAAACGATTATTCCATATTATTTACAGGCAGGCTTGATGACATCTATGGGCACGGATTGGAAGACAGGAACGTCTTATTGAACATAAACGGGGAGGCGACCCACATCGTCACCGGGGAAGACGGCCTATTCGAACATACTGTTCAGGGCATCGACGATGCTGACTATGTTGTGTACGCAGAGTTTGTCCCTGAGGAAGGTGCCCCGTTCGTTCAAAGCAGGTCGCAGGCCCTTGAGTTCAGCACCCATGTAACAGAGGCAGGGCAAGGTTCCAATAACATATATGAGATGCTGTTGGCAATTACGGTGGTGTCGGGCCTTGTTATCGCCCTTCTCGTGCACTGGAGAGATGGCCATGCGAGAAAAGATATGCAATCCTCGTCCCCAGAAACGGAAGGGATGGAGGATATTGGACGCAGGGAAACGTTCCTGATTGAACTGGGCATTCTTGAGAAGATAGGAAATGTCAAGGAATCCGTGATACTCGCCTATTCCAGGATGATAGAGTTCCTTGCGGTCCGCAGGGTCGTGCATCTGCACCCGTCGACGACCCATACGGACATAGACAGGGAACTGAGAACGATCTCGGATTCGGCCAACGAGGTCAGGGACATAACCGCCACCTTCGAACTGGCAAGGTACTCCGGGAGGGACATAGGAAAAGACAGGAAAAGCTCGTTCTTCAGGTCTGTCAGACACGTTGTCGGAAGGATAGGTGGTGGGAGATGATGTTTTCGCCAGGAATGAAGAAGTTCTACGTCTATCTTCTTATCTTTATCATAGTCATAGTGTTCATATTCGTCCCGTTGGTGGTGCCCTACCTCTCAAGGTCCTCGGACTTCAGTGTCTTTAACAATGGCTGGAACGGGACCTCGGGATTCTATAGGGATTATATGGAGAACGTCAGTGCCATAGACCTTGAGATGAACGAGGAAAGGTACCTCAACGCGTTCTTCGGAGACCTGTCAGAGACCCTGGAGGGAGATTACAATGACTCCGTAGTGGTCATAATAGGGCCAAGGGCAAGCTACTCGGGGGACGAAAAAGCGTTCTTGAGGCAATTTGTCGAGGGTGGCGGCACACTGCTCATAGCCGACGATTTCGGCACGGGGAACGAAGTACTTGAAGGGATAGGGCTCGAGGCAAGATTCAGCAATCTGCCGATGCTGGACACCGTCTTCGAAAAGGCGGGTGCATTCCCCATAGCCTACAAGGGAGGCGAGCTCTCTGAGTACAGCCTGCTCCTCAACTACCCTTCCACCATAGAAGGGGACGTGATACCGATATTCGAGACCACAAGCATGGCATTCCTGGACATAGATGAGGACGGTTCCTATGGCAAAGGCGATATCAGCGGGCCCTTTACGGTCGTGGCGAGCGTGGAGATAGGGGACGGGATCGTGTACATGATCTCCGACCCCAGCATCCTCATAAACAACATGATCGGCAAGATGGACAACATGGCATTTTTACATCATATGATGGAGGATATCACGGACAACTACTCAAAGACGGTATACATAGACGAGGCGCATCTTGGCACCTTGGAGGACATAGAGAGGTTCAACGTGGTGCTCACCATGCCTAACAATCCCCTCTTCAGATACATCATCATATCATTCCTCTTGATCGTGCTCGTGATAGAGGGCAATCTGTTATCGTATGTCGGTTCGGTCTCAAGACATATTATAAATAAGTTTAAATTCGGTAAGGAAACATCTTTAAGAAGTACGGATAGGAAGGAATTGATAGATTCGCTTAAGAAGATGCATCCGGAATGGCAGGCTTCAGGTCTCAATTCATTTTTTTCAAAGTTCAGGTAGGGGGATTATATGGAAGAAACGAAAAAACTGTCCCATGAGGAGGTCAAGGACACCATCGCCCAGATATACAAGGATATGGAAGAGACCCTCAAGGACTTGGAAAACATCAATATCGACGAAACGGCGGCAATGACGGAGGACAGGGAAGAAGACGCAAAGACGCCCGAAGAGCCCATCGCGGCAGAGGAAGCGTCCGAGCATGAAAAAACAACGGTCTACGAGGATCAGGCAGCCGAAGATGACATGGCCATCGAAGAACAGATGCCACCCAACGAACGCGTGGAAACGTTTGAAGCGCCCGAGGACCTGTATGAGGAGGGCGAGCCACCGGCCGACGTATCCCCCGTCGTCGCTGAGAAAGGCGAGATCATCGAGAACATGTTCGAGGATGAGCAGATTCCCCCCCAGGCCGTGAACGATGAAGTATCCCCAATTAACGTCGTCAGAGACAGCATATTTGGCGACATGCCGGCGGAAGGCTGCCTGAACAAAGATATCCTGGACATGGTCCAGGAGTTCAAGCGGGAGATCAGCCGTGTCGTCATCGGCTATGACGATATTGTCGAGAACTTGCTGATAGCCCTTCTGGCAAGGGGGCATGTCCTCCTCGAAGGCGTTCCAGGAATCGCGAAGACGACCCTCGCCAAGACATTCACATCGACATTGGGAATGGAATGCCAGAGGATACAGTTCACGCCAGACATGCTGCCGCAGGACATTACCGGTCACTTCTTCTACAACCAGATGGCCCATGAGTTCGAGCTGAGGAAGGGACCCATCTTCTCCAATCTGCTCTTGGCCGACGAGATAAATCGTACTACGCCAAAGACCCAGTCCGCACTCTTGGAGTCCATGGAGGAGAAACAGGTCACGATAGAGGGCAAGACCTTCGTGCTGCCCCAACCCTTCATGGTGATCGCCACGATCAATCCAATCGAACACGACGGAGTGTACCAGTTGCCCATGGCCCAGGCAGACAGATTCATGCTAAAGGTAAACATGGGCTATATATCAAAGGAAAGGGAGCTAGAGCTCCTGAGGATGAAGGCAAACGGGAAACGGACCAGTCATGCTCCCCCAAAGGTCTTCGACCTCGAGAGATTGGAAGAGGCCTATGACAACGTGTTTGTCGATGAAAGCATCATAGAGTACATCAACGAGATCATAGCCTCCACAAGGAACAGCCGACTGATCACCATCGGCGCCTCCCCGAGGGCCTCGGAACAGCTATTGTACGCCGCAAGGGCAAAGGCCTGCATAAGGGGGAGGGACTACATCATACCCGATGACGTGAAGGACGTTGTGTATGACACCTTGAACCACAGACTGCTGCCATCCCCCGACCTGGACCCCGAGGAGGGTTCGATAGGGGGGGTAATCAACAATATTTTGGAGAACATCAAAGTACCGTTGGAGAAAAGGTAGTGTAATTGATGGAACTTAGTAGGGACGCAAGGATATTGTTCGCACTGATCTTCGTGCTCTTCTTGCAGAGCTATCTCTCTGGAAATGTCCTTCCCTCCCTGCTTGGCATCGGCGTACTTTCATACATCCTCTTCTGCAGATCATCGTTCGCCGCCGCCGTGGACAGTCAAGACGTGAACATACAAAGGAACATCCAAAAGAAGACCTATTTCGCTAAGGAACCCGTAAGGGTCAGCGTCAGTTACTCCTATCCGTTCACGGACGAGGTCTTCCTCGAGATCAAGGATAGGATCCCGAAGGACTCGTTCGTGCTGGAGGGGAGCAACGTCCATACCGATGTCGTCAGCTCCCTGAGGGGAATAGAGTACTCGTATGACCTTGTGAGGGAAAGCAGGGGAACGGCCGTCTTCGAGGCCATTGAGACCAATGTAGTTGACAAGCGGGGGCTGTTCATGTTCCAGAGGGGGTACGACCTCCGCAACGAGATAACATACCAGGATTCCAGAGACAGGATCAAGAGGGCCGATTACATTGCAAAAGGTTCTTCAAGGGAGGAGCTGGTCGAGGAGGAAACTGTGCTCACCACAGGGATGGACTTTGCAGGGATACGTGAGTACCAACCTGGGGACAGGATATCCGACATAGACTGGAAGGCCTCGTCAAGGCTCCAGAAACTGCTCACAAAGCTCTCAGAAGCGGAGGGGTATGGCAGCATATACGTCCTGCTTGACGTCTCCAGGTCTATGAGGGCAACATATGGTGACAGGTCCAAGTTCAATCATTCCATACTTCTCACAATGCAATTGACGAAGATATTCCTTGAACATGAGAATCCTACAGGATTCATAGCCTTCGATGAGCACACTGTGGTCGAGAACGTGCCGGCCTTCTTCAACAGGGGACAGTACAGCACGATCCTCTCCTCGCTCGAGAGGCTGCCTGACACGTACAGGGCGACATATCCTCTCGACCCCAGATATGAGCAGGACGCGCTTGATGAGGAATCGAAGGAATTCCTAGGAAAGGTCCTGCCATACCTCTCAGGCAGCAGAAGGGCCGTCAAGTCCATCATGGGCGTATCGGGACTGTACAGTACCGTCATGGCGATGGGGGAGAAGTACGAAAAGAGCCTGATGCTGGTGATCTCGGACCTTGAATCGAACTCGAAGGCATTGATTGACACCATCAAGATGATAAGCTCCAGGGGTGGGGAGGTCCTTCTCATCACGCCATATTCCCCATGGTACGACATGGATATCTCCTCAATGGACATAAAGACTGCCGAAGGGCTCTACAAGAACTATCTGACAAAGAGGAGGAACATGTCCACGATGAGGAACGTCGGGGTCAGGATAATCGAAGAGACGCCCGAAGACACACTTAGTATCATATATCCAAAGATAAAGGGTGAACTGTCATGATGGCAATTCTGTTCTCATTCTACTCCCTCGCAATAGGCATTTACTCCGGAGTGGCGTGGCAGTATCTTGTCATGCTTTCATTGCTGGCCATCCTGTCCATCGCCCTAACATACAGGTGGAACGAAAGAGGTCTGCTCCTGATAGCGTTCTCGGACGCAATGATCCTCTCCCATCTCTTTCATTTCAAGAACGCGTTCGATACGTCCACGCTGTCGTTCACCATTGCCATATTGCTGCCAATGCTGGTCGCACTCGAACACACTCTCAACAAGGCAAGGGGTATGGGGCTACCATGGCTCAGGTTGAGAAGGAACAGGAAATACGTTCCCCCAATGCTCTATCTGGCAGCGATAATCATCACGTTCGGACTGTTGTCACGGTTCGGCCTCTATGACATATACTTCATGGGTGAGGGGCAGACGAACATGCAGATACTTCTGATCATAGGCGTTGCCACCCTGTACTTCATGCCGTTCTACGAGGGCATGCGCATCGAACGCAAAAGATAAAATCATCAAGGGCGATAACTATCACAATGACAGTATGCCTATGCGGTAACATCAACCAGGACATCATCTTTTCGCTGGACAGATTTCCAGGATGCCATGAGAAGGTGACCACCCGTTACTATTATATCGGCCAGGGTGGTTCCGCCGCGAACACCGCATGGTGGTTGGCAAGGATGGGTGCTGATGCCAGGATGGTGGGGTGTGTCGGAAGGGACAGACTTGGCGACGATGCCATAGAGGATCTAAAGTCGGCAGGTGTCGACACGACGACCATCGGAAGAAGCTGCAGGCGAACTGGTCTGGCCACCATCATCTCGTGCGGGCAGGACAAGAGGATGATAAAGGTCGCTGGAGCGAACAACGACATCCCCTTCGACGAGGACCAGTATGACAATGCCTCGCACATCCATATGTCCTCAGTGAAGAAAAAAATGGCCGAAAGCATTGTCAGATTCGCCGAGCGCCATGGCATAACGGTCTCGTGGGACCCCTCGGACTCGCTGCATGAGGGGATCCTGGACAAGGTGGACTACCTCTTCATGAACGAGGACGAATACGGAAGGCACCAGGAAGAGGTCGACGGAAACCCCCCTGGGAACATCGTTGTCACGATGAACGGCGGCGGTTGCGTCATCAACGGCACGCTCAGGGTGCGGGGCTGGGAAGATGAGGCCCTGGACACCACGGGCGCCGGGGACGCGTTCGATGCGGGATTCATCTATGGCCTGACAGAAGGGTTCGGACTTGAGGAATGCGGAAGGTGGGGGGTGGCATGTACGGCGCTGAACGTGAGAAATATGGGCTCAAGGGATGGTTTTTCCTCAAAAGAAGAGCTTATTGAAATGGTGAAAATGAGGGCTTAGGGCCCCACATGCATCATCTCGTTGAACTCATCGTAGTCCTCGAAATGCTTGATGGCCGCCATCTCGGCCTCCAGCATGTGATAATGGGACGCTTCAAACGATGCAAGGTACTCCAACATCGCACGTTCGCGTCCTTCCTCGACACTCTCCGACAATGTCTTGTAAAAGACCCTTGCCGCATTCTCTGCATCCATGGCCGCCTCTATGAGCAAGGACATGGGCTTTGAGTCGTCGAACGTCAGGGAAGGCAGCTCCAGGGATACGGCCTTCTCCTCACTTATGGCAACATTCACGCCTTGTTCACCCATCAATGAGAGTATCACGGCCTTGTGTCCCTTCTCCTCTGCCGATAGCTGCCGTAACTTTTCTTTAAAAAATACATTTTCGGTCTTGTCGCCCAGGCGGGAATAGTACAGTTCCGCCTCCTCTTCGGACCTTACGGCAATGTTGAGTATGTCCTTAACAGTATATGTCACCCATAGCACCTACATATATTTGTTGTATAGAAAGTAAAGTACCCTGCCATTGCTCTTTCCAACATGCTTCGAAGGCTCGAAGCAGAACAACGTCTCCATTTCGTCATCATCGTACATAATCTCATCTCCTATGTCGGGAACTTGTGCTCGTACCACATGTACCAGTTCCCTGTGTCTTCAAGATAGCTCCTTGCCTCCTGCAGAAGGTCAAAGTGCTCCTTCTCCTCCTGGGCAAGCTTCATGTATATCCTCTTGTGTTCCTCGTCCTTTTCCATCTTCGCTGCCTCCATGTATTGGTCATAGCCCATCCTTTCCATCTCCATGGCCAACTCAAGCGCCCCAATGTCCGTCGAGGTGTCGATGGAACCCTTCCTTTCCTCTTCCTTCATCTCAGAGAATATGGTCTTGAGGTTCTTTTTCGGACTGTAGTTCTCAATGTCGGATATGCAGACATGTTCCTTGCATGACATCTTTTGAAGTATCTCAAGGTGCCGCTTCTCATCCTCAACGAATGAAAGGAACATCTTCCTTCCCATTTCATCGCCACTCTTTTCGGCTTCTTTCTTATAGAACGCTATACCGTCCTTTTCGGTCTTTATGGCCAGATCAAGGGGGTTGCTCATTTGTTCCTACCTCCAACACACTAATCTGAATCCTTCATTTTAAATCTTCTTAACAAAAGGGAGTTGGAAACCACAGACACGGAGGACATTGACATGGCGAGCGCCGCCAGCTCGGGCCTCATGTTTATGCCATGACCCGACAGTAGCCCTGCGGCGATGGGGATCATCAGGGAATTGTAGAACAGCGCCCAGAACATGTTCTGCATTATCTTCGAATATATGCTCTTGGACAGGGACAAGGAGACGTTGACATCGCCTATGTCGTCACCGACCAGTATTATCTCTCCGGATTCTATGGCTATCTCGGAACCGGAGCCGATGGCTATCCCCGCGTCCGCCTGTATCAGGGCGGGCGCGTCGTTGATGCCGTCGCCGACCATCGCGACCTTCTTTCCGCCGTCCTGAAGCTCCTTTATCTTGAGCGCCTTGTCCTTTGGAAGTATGTTTGACATGAAGTTGTCTATGCCAAGCTGATGTGATATGGCCCTGGCCGTGTTCTCGTTGTCCCCCGTGATCATCCATACGGATATGCCCCTCCTGCGAAGGTCTGCAACCGCCCGGGGCGCATTGTCCTTTACCGTGTCTGCCAAAGCCACATGTCCCAGATACTCGCCCTCCCTTGCCAGGTGCACAACGGTGTTTCCCCTGTTTTCAAGAAGTATGGCCCCCTCCTCCCTGAACGGGATATGATTGTCCTTCAATAATGATGAATTGCCTAAAAGGTACCTCTTGCCGCCCATCTCGGCCTCGATGCCCCTTCCAGGGATCGTGTTCAGCTTTTCAACGCCGGCCAGTTCTATGCCCTCTTGCTCCGCCTTTGAGGCGATGGCCTCGGCAAGGGGATGCGTAGACCCCTTTTCAATGCTGGCAGCGTACCTGAGCACATCCATGGATGTGTAGTCAGTGACCTCCGGCGTTCCCCTGGTCAGGGTCCCCGTCTTGTCGAACACTACCGTGTCGACGTCCTGGACCTTCTCAAGCGCCTCGCCGCTCTTTATCAGGATGCCGTTGTTCGCCCCCACACCCGTGCCGACCGCAATGGCCGTGGGTGTCGCAAGGCCCAGCGCGCATGGGCACGCCACGACAAGCACGGCTATCATCCTGGTCAGCGAGAAGACGAATGTCTCGTCAAGGACGAGATACCACAATGCGAAGGTGGTCAGGCCGATGATGATGATCGCCGGGACGAAATAGGATGACACCCTGTCGGCGAACCTTTGTATGGGTGGCTTGGTGCCCTGGGTCTTCTCGACAAACGATATTATCTGGGATAGCATGGCATCCGCCCCCACCTTGGTGGCCCTTACCTTCAGAAGGCCATTGCCGTTTATGGTGCCCCCTATGACATCATCGCCCCCGACCTTCTCCCTGGGTATCGACTCGCCCGTTATCATGGACTCGTCCACCGTCGAATACCCTTCAGTGACGATGCCGTCCACGGGCACGCGTTCCCCTGGCCTCACTATCGTTATGTCTCCCTCCTTCACGAAGTCTATGGGCACCTCTATCTGTCTTCCGTCGCGTTCGACCAGTGCGAACTTGACCTGCAGTGCCATCAGCTTCTTTAGGGCCTGGGAGGTTCTACCCTTGGCGTATGTCTCAAGCAGTTTTCCCAGCAGTATGAACGAAAGGAGCATTGCGGTGGTCTCAAAGAACAGTGGGCCTTCGAAGAAGAACGTCGTCCCCACCGAATAGAAGTATGCCGCAGATGTCCCAAGCATCACGAGGACATCCATGTTGGCGCTACCACCCTTGAGAGAGTAGAGGGCGCTTCTGTAGAATGTAAAGCCCGAGATAAACTGTATCGGCGTTGTCAAAAGGAAAAGCACGATGGGCCTGTTGTCAAACTCGGTGAAGTGGGTGATGAATATGACAGGAACTGCGAGCAGCAAGGTAAAGATGAACGTCCTCAGATACGGATTGCTTTCCTTCTCGTCGGTCTTCTCCCTTGAGGCGACCTTGTACCCCCTCTTCTCAACTATATCGTTGATAAGCCCCGCATCGAACGCCAAGGGGTCGTAGGTGACAAACGCCCTGCCAGTGTTGAAGTTCACATTTGCACTGGATACGCCGTCGGTGCCGCCCAGGGCCTTCTCAAGACCGAGCGCGCAGTTGGCGCAGTGCATGCCCACTATGTCCACCACGACGCTCTCGAGCTTCACCTTGTAACCCAGAGAGGATATCTTCGCCGATATCGTCCTGCCGTCTACAACGGATTCATCGTAATCGACTGTTCCAGAATTGGATGCAAGGTTGATGGCCACATCTTTCACGCCATCAAGGGACCTTAGTGCATCCTCTATCTTCTTCACACACCCTGCACAGTGTATTCCCTCGAGATGGAACCTCCCTTCCATGCCGGATCACCCATGGAAATATTCTGATGCGCAGGTCCTTGGTATTGAATGGTCCTCTTTTCCCGGAACGCCGCAGGAATCCGCCCTGCACTGTTTGCAGAGCCTGAACTGATTTATATGCTTCTCGGCCATCTGCCTTGCCCTCTTGAGGTCATCGCAACCCGGCGGTTCCATGTCTGAGAAATCGTTGAGCGGTATCAGTGGGATGATGTTCATTATCCATGCGCCAAGCTCGGATGCGGTCTTTGCTATCATCTCTACCTCGTCCATGTTGATGGAAGGTATGAGGACCGTGTTGACCTTCACCACCATTCCCGCATTAACGGCCTTTTCGATCCCTTCAAGCTGATTCTCTATCAGCTTCTCGGCGCCCCTTTCGTCCTTGTACAGCTTGCCCTCGTACACCACCCATGACACTATCTGTGAAACGACATCCGGGTCCAGGCCGTTCACCGTCACGGTGACGCTGCCGACGTTGTTGCTCTTGAGGATGTCCACTTTCTTTGGCAATAGGAGGCCGTTGGTGGCTATGCACTTGTATAGTTTCGGGAACGCCTTGTCAACCATTGACAATGTCTCGAACGTCTCGAGGTTGAACAATGGTTCGCCCGGGCCCGCTATTCCGACCACCCGGAGCGTCCTATACTTCTTCTTCGCCTCCCTGACCCGTTCCACAGCCCCCTCGGGGCTCAATAGGTGGGAATAGGCGCCAGGCCGATTGGCACACTTGTCCAGACCCCTGCTGCAGAATCTGCATTGGATGTTGCATTTCGGGGCCACTGGGAGGTGTATCCTGGCGTTTTTGTGATGCGCATCCTCATTGTAGCATGGATGGACACTTGTTATATGTGCAAACTTTGTGCCGACCTTCTTCCATGCCTCATTCTTAAGATCCTGTTTCTCCAACTATATCTTCTCCATAGCTTTAGATGCAAACTCCTTTCCAAAGGTGTAACAGTCCTCGAGCTCTTCGGCCGTAGGGACCCATTTAAGCTCCAGTGGCGGGAACGCTATCCTGACACCCGCCTCGTCCAGCATCTCCTCCGCGGCCTTGCACGCACCGCCGCCCCAGCCATAGGAACCAAAGGTCGCTCCTATCCTTCCCTTTGGCCTGAGCCCTTTAAGATATGTCAGAAAACCGCCCATGGAGGGGAACATGTTGTTGTTGAGGGTAGGTGTGCCCACAAGTATGCCTCTGCACCCGAGCAGTTCCTTGATCACGTAGCTGTATTCGGTCTCCTTAAGCTTCATCAGCTTGACGTTCATTCCCTGGTCTGTTATTCCCTTGGCTATCGCCCTGGCCATCTTTTCCGTGGAGCCCCACATCGTTTCATATACCAGCAACACCTTGTTCACAGACTTTCCATTTGCCCACTCGCAATACCAGTTTATGGGTTTATGCGGGTCGTTTCTCCATATTATGCCATGGTCGGGTGCCACCATCTCCAGCTTGATGCCCATGTCCATCACCTTCTCGATCAGGCGTGATACAAGCGGGCTGTAGAGCCAAAGTATGTTGGAATAGTATTCCCCAGCCGCGTCATAGAGCGTCTTCTCGTCAAGCTCGTCGTCGAACCTTTCTGTGGAGGCGTAATGTTGGCCAAAGGCGTCCGAAGTAAATATCACCTTGTCCTCCTGGACATATGTCATCATCGAGTCGGGCCAATGCAGCATCGGAGTCTTTATGAATCTGAGGGTCTTGTTGCCCAGGGATATCGTGTCACCGTCCTCCACGACCGTTATGTCATAATCCTTGCCGTGGTGCTTCAAAAGTTCCTCCTTGCCCTCCTTGGTGGCGACAATGCGGGCGTTCTTGAGCAGTTTCACGATCTCCGGGAATGAACCTGAATGGTCCATCTCGACATGGTTTACTATAAGATAATCGATCTTCTCAGGTTCCACTATGTTCCTGATGTTTTCAACAAGGTCGTTCAGAAAAGGTCTCTTCACCGTGTCTATCAATGCAATCTTCTCGCCAACTACGAGATATGCATTATATGTAGACCCGTTCGGCGTTTTGTATCCGTGGAAATCGCGGAGATTCCAATCTATAGCCCCGACCCAGTATATACCGTTCTTCAACTCTATTTTGTTCATTGGGATCCCCCTTGAAAAGGGAAGGGTCCATGCAGGGCATGGACTCAGATTAATCTGTAAGTCTCATCTTTACTACGCAACATACAAGCGTCCCGCCTCCGGCCTTGACGACCTCGACCTCGTTTCCGCATATGTCGCAGATGTACTTTTCTCCTACCTTCGTCATGAGATACCTCCTTTTTTTCTTTGTATTCATATTTTCTACAAGTTTTTAATGCTTTTCTGAAAAAAATTATTATAATCCCCCAACATAACGATTATCACAAATCAAAAGAGGTATTGAAATGTGTGAAGAAGAAAGAAGCATGCCCCTCATCGGGGATAAGTTCCCGGAGGTCAAGGTGGTAACTACCATGGGAAGGAAGATACTTCCCAATGAATATTCGGGAAAATGGTTCATCCTTTTTAGTCACCCAGGTGACTTCACTCCAGTATGCACTACCGAGTTTGCAGGGTTCGCAAAGAAGGCGCCTGAACTCAAGGAGCTCAACTGTGAACTAATAGGGCTCTCGATAGACCAAGTATTCTCACACATCATGTGGGTCCAATGGATAGAAGAGAATCTTGGTGTAAAGATACCTTTCCCAGTTATCGCCGACCATGGGAAACTTTCAAAGATGCTTGGAATGCTTCATCCAAACAAGGGTTCCAACACCGTCAGGGCGGTGTTCGTTGTAGACCCGAACAGCATAATAAGGGTAATACTATACTATCCACAGGAGATCGGAAGAAACCTCGATGAGATAGTGAGGATAGTCAAGGCGCTCCAGTTCACGGACAAGAACAAGGTTGCCGCGCCCGCCAACTGGCCGAACAACGAGTTCATAGGCGGCAGGGCCATAGTTCCGCCCGCGACCACTGTCGAGGAAGCGGAGAAAAGGCTCAAGGACGACAGCCTCGAGTGCAAGGACTGGTGGTTCTGCTACAAGAAGGTCGATTGACCTTTCCATTTTCCTTTTCTGATTCAAATGCAGATCGTCTCATGGAACGTCAATGGCCTCAGGGCAGTGTACAAGAAGGGATTTCTGGAATGGTTCAGGTCTGTGGGGCCTGACATCCTCTGCATCCAGGAGACCAAGTCCCATGAGGATCAGCTTCCCCTGGACCTGAGATATATAGAAGGGTATGATGCCATTTTCTCGTATCCTGAGCGAAGAGGTTACAGTGGTGTCGCGATATACACCAGGCAATCCCCAACATCTGTCAATAAAACGTTCTATTTCGGTGATGTCGAGGATGAAGGAAGGATAATCGTTGCCGATTACGACAGATTCCATCTTATGAACATATACTTTCCGAACGGAAAGATGTCCAAGGAGAGGCTGGAGTACAAAATGGACTTTTACAAGGTGTTCATCGAACAGTGCAAGGACATGATGTCAAAAGGGATGGACTTGGTGGTATGCGGCGATGTGAATACCGCCCACACAGAAAAGGACATCGCCAGACCCAAAGAGAACGAGATGGCCTCCGGATTCCTGCCAGAGGAGAGGGAATGGCTGGACAGATTCATCGAGAACGGGCTTGTAGACACGTTCAGACTGTTTAACGATGAAGGCGGACACTACAGCTGGTGGGACTACAAGACAAGGGCACGGGAAAGGAACGTCGGTTGGAGGCTAGACTACTTCTATGTCAGCAAGGGGCTTGTCGGCAACGTGAAGGCATCCTACATGCTCTCTGACGTCATGGGCAGCGACCATTGCCCCATTGCACTGGAGCTGGAACTGTAGCGATATTATTAATAGATAGCCCACACAATCTATTGTAATGGGCGATGATGCAAAGAGAAGCTACGGATGGTACAAGCATCATGAATGGGCCGCATTGGCATTGTTATCTATATTTTTCGCGATTACCAGATTCTATCCTGAAGTTCCAGAACGCATGGTCTATGTTATAGTGGGGGGGCTTTGCCTATATGCGCTTATTGCGATTTTACTGACATATAGCCACAATCGTGAACATATTCTAAAAAATGAAGAAAATACCTTGATCACTGACAATGACGACGGACCGGAGAAAGAACGCCTCAAGATCGAGAAAAAGAGGATCAAGGCAGAAGCTAAGCGTATAAAAAAAGAGGAATCAAAATAAAAATCCAAAAAATCAAAGGTTGACTACTTCCGTGACCTCTGGGATCTCCTTCTTCAGTTCGGCCTCTATACCGAACTTCAAGGTCATCTGGGACATGGGACACCCGCCGCATGCACCTGTAAGTTTCACCATGACCTTCCCTGTCTCCTCATCGACATCGACAAGTTCGACATCCCCGCCATCCGCCTGTAGCATTGGGCGAATCTTGTCCAATACTTCTTTTACCTTCTCTTTCATGATTTTCACAGCCGTTATATAAGGGATATGCAAAGTTTTTAAAAAGGTTTCTCCCCCTAATAAGCTATAAATTTACAATCGTTTATCGAACGTGGGGAATTCTATGCTGACTGACGAGGAATTGACGTTGAACAGGAAATCCGTATGGAACGTCATAGGGGATGACGAAAAAGATGAGATAGAAGTGCTCTCAAGGGAGTACAGGGACTTCATAGATAACGCAAAGACCGAAAGGGAGGTCGTGGAACTTTCCGAGAGGATGGCACTAAAAGACGGATTCGTCCCAATAGAGGATCTCGAGGCATCTTTCAAGAAAGATGGAAAAGGGACAATGGCGGGAAAAAGGGTATATGTCAAGAACAAGGAAAAGAACATCGTGCTCTTCGTCATTGGAAAAAGGCCATTGAGCGAGGGATTCAGGATGATCGGCTCGCATGTCGACTCGCCAAGGCTTGACCTCAAGCCAAATCCGTTGATCGAGACCAAGAAATTTGCAATGCTCAAGACCCATTACTACGGCGGCATCAAGAAGTACCATTTCGCGAATATACCCCTTGCACTGCACGGGGTCGTATACAAAAGGGACGGCAGCAGGGTGGACATCACCATAGGCGAGAACGAGGACGAACCCGTGTTCACCGTCAACGACATCCTGATACACCTGTCCAAGAAGGTCCAGTACGAAAGGAAGACCCCGGACGTCATCAAGGGCGAGGAACTTAACATACTCTTCTCAAGCATTCCAGACAAGGACACGAAGATGGATACGAAGACAAAGATGATGGCGCTGAAGCTGTTGTATGAGAAGTATGGCATAACTGAAGAGGACTTCGTGTCAGCGGAGATCGAGGCCGTTCCGGCAGGAAAGTCAAGGAATGTCGGAATAGACATGAGCATGATCGGCGCATATGGCCAGGACGACAGGATATGCGTATTCTGTTCGCTCAAGGCCTTGATGGAGATGGATGTGCCGGAGTACACATCGATAGTCTTCCTGGCAGACAAGGAGGAGACCCACTCCGAAGGCAACACCGCCATGCAAAGCAACTTCTTCCCTTGGGCACTGTCTAAGATGATGTCAATCCAGGGTGAAACAACGAATCAGAAGCTTATGGACGCCCTTATGGGCGGAAAGACGATATCCTCCGATGTCGGCGCCGCACTGAATCCGAACTTCCCAAAGGTCCACGAGGAGAACAATGCACCCAGGCTCGGGAACGGCCTCTATATCCAAAAGTACAGCGGTACCAGCGGCAAATATGAGGCCAACGATGCGAATGCCGAATTCGTCTCAGAGATAAGGAAGATATTCAACGACAACAACATCGTCTGGCAGTCCGGTGAACTGGGAAAGGTCGATGAGGGAGGCGGCGGTACGATAGCCAAGTACATGGCGCGCCTAGGCATGGAGGTCGTGGACGTCGGGCCTGCCCTATTGTCCATGCACTCTTCCTTCGAAATCGCATCAAAGGCAGACCTCTGGATGACAAAGAAAGGGTTCAAGGCCTTCTACGAGGCAAGATGACCCTTTCGGTCCAATGAATATTTCCCCATCTGTTCCGCCATCATGCAAAAACGCCTGTCGACCAGGTAATGTATGGCGTCCTCATTCACGATGCCGACGGAATGGATGTGGAACCTCCCACCTTCGACACCTTCCACCCCCTCACTTTTCCTATTAGGTACCATTTAAAAATGGAAAAACGTATTTTAATGATAATCTACTATCAATGCTGGCAAGTGATGGAATGTACAGCAATTGTATACCTCTTGACACAACAAGATCGGGCGACCTGAACAAGGTAGGGGGCAAGGCTGCCAATCTCATAAGGCTGTTGGAAGGGGGATTCCCCGTGCCCAGGGGCTTTGTCGTTACAGTGGACGCGTACCTGGACTTCATAGGGTCAAACGGCCTGGACGGCAAAATAGCAGATTTGCTTCAGGACGCCGACCTGAACGACAAGAACGCCCTAAAGATGTGCTCGGACGCCATACGGGAGATGATCACCGCTCCGGCCATCGGGAAAGGTATCGTAGATGAGATAGAGGGCCTGATACGGGAATCTGCAGACGGAACAGTTTGGGCCATAAGATCATCTGCTGTCGCAGAGGACCTTCCGGAAGCATCTTTTGCCGGACAACAGGACACATTTCTCAATGTCGATGACAAGTCGGTCCTGGGTGCGATCAAGAGATGTTGGGCATCATATTGGAACGAGAGGGCCATGTCGTACAGGCATTACGCAGGCATTTCCCACACGGAGGGGGGTGTCGCAGTCATCGTCCAAAGGATGGTGGACTCCGATGTCTCGGGCGTAATGTTCACCAGGGACCCTGTTGACAAGAACGGCAAAAGGGCCATCATCGAATCCAGTTGGGGCCTGGGAGAGTCGATAGTATCTGGATTGGTAACCCCTGACAGGTTTGTAATAGACCTTGAAAGTCGCAGTATTGTTGAGAAAAAGATCAACAGGAAAGAAAGGGGCATATTCCTCTCCGATTCAGGAAACGAAGCGGTAACGATAGATCGAGGAAGACAAGAGTCATCCTCGCTATCGGAAGAGCAGATAATGGAACTATTGGATTTTGGAAGGAGGATAGAGGATCATTTCGACGGCCCGCAGGACATAGAATGGTCTATAGAGGATGGTTCCATACTGCTGCTTCAGTCCCGCCCCATCACAACGCTCGGGGACGGAGGGGATATATTGTGGACAAGGGCATACGGTGATGAATACTGGGCCGATGCCACTTCCCCGCTGTTCTTTTCATTTCTTGGGCATTATCTCACAAGGTATGTGAACGATGAGGGTTCCGAGATAATGGGATACAAGGAACTGACGGACCTTAAGCTACTAAAGCTCCATAAGGGGCACATCTACTTCAACTCAAAGGTACTTGAGGAAGTGTTCACGTTCAATCCAAGGTTCTCAAGGACAAAGGAACTTCTCAACTATTTTCCGATAAAGGACCAGGACAGGATCGCAAATGCCAAGACGAAGACCCTCAGAAGGCTCTGGGCAGAGATCAGGATCATGCTAAAAGACCCTGACGGAAGCATGATGAAGACCGACAAGGCATACAGGGAATGGACGGAGAACTTTCTTGCCGCCATGGAGGCATACGACAGGACGGACCTCGGCAAGCTATCTTTCGAGGAGCTCAAGGCACAGTACGACTACATGGAGTGCGCATTCTTAAAGCACTTCAGGCTGATAAGGTACGGAATGGTCACCCACAGCATAGGCACCAACCTTATGGTCAAGAGATGGTTGGTGGATTGGTTGGACGACTCAACAGGCGAACTGTACTCCAAGTTGATATCAGGCCTGCCAGACAACAAGACGATATTGACCAACATGGCCATTGCCAGGCTTGCCGATATGATAAGGAAAGACGAAGATTTGACGAAGGCCTTGATAGATGGCGGAGAAGAAGAGTTTCTCGAGACACTTAGGGGAAGACCACAATATCTGCACTATCAGGGATTTATCGATGAATATGGCCATAGGTCACATACCAGGGAGATCCTCTTCCCAAGGTGGTCAGAGGACCAAGGTCTCGTGATAGATATACTCAGGTCCCTTGTTGGATCCCAACCTATTGATTTTGAGGAGATCGAGCAGAAAAATGTAATGGAGAGACTGGAGGTCCAGAAACTTATAGACGAAAGGATTGGCAAGATGCCGATGGGTTTCTTCAGGAAGAGAATCTTCAATGTCGTTTTGAGATATGCTCAGACATACCTGATATTCAGGGAGAATCAGAGGTTCTATCTCGACCACATCCTCTGTAGGACCAGAAGGCTCTTTCTCGAGTATGGCAGGCGCTTCCATGAAGAAGGACTGACAGACTCTATTGAAGACGTTTTCTTTCTGTCCAGGGAGGAGGTCTTCTCAATCGCGGCCGGTGGCAGCAGGGCCGCCCTACGACACATAAAGTCCAGACGGGGGGAGTTCGAGAAGAACAGGTACAAGCTCCCACCAAAGTTCCTCAAGGGGAGGACAGAGTTCGACGACACCGTGATGTACGACAAGGATGTCGTGAAGATCATAGGGACATCGGCGAGCCCGGGCATAGTCACAGGATATGCAAGGGTGGTGGAATCCATCGAACAGTTGCCATCTGTCAACGATGACGAGATTCTGGTCACTTCGAACACGGACCCGGGATGGACGCCCATCTTCGCCAAACTTGGCGGATTGATAACGGAGACGGGAGGAATACTCTCACATGGCGCCGTGGTCTCAAGGGAATATGGCATACCGGCGGTCACCGCGGTCAAGAACGCAACATCTTTTTTTAAGAACGGGCAGAAGATCACATTGGACGGTAATGAAGGAGTTATTTATCTTGAGGAGTGATAATATGGACACAGATGTTTTGCATGAACCGAACAGCGAACCTGAATGGAACGAGAGCTTCTATTTTAGTTTTTATGATAAGGACAATGATTCCTATGCATTCATGAGAATGGGGTTGAGACCCAACAAAAAGGAGAAGAACATGTTCTGCTACATCTCGACCCCGCATATCGTCGCAGGGAAGAGGGCCTACGGGCACATATACCACAACGGGATGGAAACAAACGGATTGAAATACGAGAAGCTTGAGGCAGAGAAGAGATGGAAGATGACATACGAAGGGGACATGAAGGTCGTCTCGTGCAAGACTCTGGAATATATTGACGTGAAGCTCGACCTAGAGTTCAATGCCCTCAACGACATGTTCGATTACAGGAAATGTGTTACCGGACCCAAGGAAATGATGTCCCGGTCCGTGGCGTCTGAGCATTACGAACAGTTTGGCAGGGTCACAGGGAAGATAGAGATGCTTGAAAAGACCCTTGAGATCGATGGTCTTGGGGAAAGGGACCACAGTTGGGGGGTCAGGGACTGGAACGCCCCCAGGATGTGGATATGGTTGACGGGGCAGTTCTCAGAGAAGCTTGCCCTAAACGTCACAAAACTGATCGTGGACGAGGGGGAGGTCGATGCTGGATTCTTCCATGTAGATGGGACAGACCACCCCATCATCGGCGCAAATATAGATACCGTCTTCGGTGACGATGGTGCGCCGGAGAGCTTCACGATGGAACTGACCGACGCAGAGGGAAGAGTAAGAAGTGTGGACGCGAAGGTCATCAAGAACATCAAACTGCCGTTCATGAGCGAGGATAAGAAAACATTGTCCGTAATGCACGAAACGCTTGCCGAATACACCTATGATGGAAAGAAAGGATATGGAATAGCAGAGTATCTGATAAAAAATAAAAGAGAGTGAAAATTATAGATTGTAGGGGAACAGCTCCTCAACATTCACCATTACCGCATAGTTGGTGGGTGGAAGCTGGGGCATCATTTCCTTCAATTTCTTTGCCACATTATCAAATATGGGGCCCGAATCCATCAAGACGCATGTGCCCTTTATCTGGCATCCTTTGTTCGATTCCCTGTCCAGAACGTACATGGAAATCTTGGGGTTGGCCTTGAGGTTCTCAATCGTGTGGGGGGATGCGATCTCAGCGAAAATAAGCTTTTCCTCGTCGATCACGGTGATGCTGCCTTTCGGAGACACGTTGGGTACACCATCCTTTGAGGATGTGGCGGCATAGACAAGGTGTTCCTTATTGAGCAGATCGATTACTTCCTTGGTAAGTTTGGTCATTGTATCACCGATATGATTAGATTCAGTTATATTTATATATTTTTTTGTTATTAAAATATACCAACTACATTTTTGAGACCTGGGTGAATCAAATGAACGAAGGTGAAATCCATGACAAGCTTGAAAAGATGGACAAGAAGATGGATTGTCTTCAGGAAGAACTGAGAAGATATATGGAATCCACCGATAAGAAACACTACGAAGTTGTCCTGAAGGCCACATGGGACATGATGCGCGAGAGGATGCTCGACAGTCTCATGAAGAATTCCGACGAGTCCCTCAACAGATACATCGATAATGAATGTCCCAACAGGACGAAGTGCATCGATTATTTCAGGGACCTTATCGAAAGAAACATCGATATCATAGACAACGCAGAAAACGAAGACATGGTCTCTGATATAAAAAAGGACCTGATCATGGAGATAAAGGACAAGGCGCCCTATGACAAATGTGAGACCTGTGCCACAGAGCTGTCGAACATCTTCGACAGGCACTTGAGGCTCATTAGCTCACTGGACGTATATAGTGGTGCGGGCCAGGAAGACCTAGACGTTTCAATAGGCGACCTTGAAGGCATAGTTGACGAATACCTTGAACCTATCGCAAATGACAGGAGAATGCAGATAATGCTTGCCTTGTCAAAGCGGACAATGACATTCTCGGAGATCTCAAGGATGACGGACCTTAACGGAGGGAACCTACTTTTCCACCTTCAGAAGCTTCAATGTTCCGGGATGATAATGCAAAGGCATGACCGTGGAGACTACATGATCACGGAAAAGGGATTTTCCACACTGAGGGCGCTAAGCGCGCTTGTAAGGGAAAGGAACGATAGCTGATGACACTCTGACAGATTATTTTTTATATCCTCAGGATGTTTTTACCCTATGCAAAACAAATACATTCGGGCAATGGGAGCTTTCTTTTTAGGTATTGTTGCAATAATACTGTATGGCAGAGCGACTGAAAGACTGGACGACGGTGACGTGACGATGCTGTTCGCGGTCATAATTATAATTGTCCTGACAGTATTGTGGGTCAATCACAGGGAAAAAGAGAAACGCTTATCGTAGAATGTGAGTGCTCCGACCGGGATTCGAACCCGGGTCTCAGCCTCGAGAGGGCTGGATGATTGACCGGACTACACTATCGGAGCACAATTGATAAAGGCGATTGGCAAAATGTGTTTAAATATTTTTCGTTGCCATATTTTCTAATTTTCTCTGCTCAATCTTGAACCATATGTGTCCAAACACCGCGGAGAAGAGGTCACCCATGGCTATGGCAAGCCATATGTACCTTATGGAACCGCCCGCCACGACGGTGAAGTAATATGCCATTGGGACCGATACACATCCCGACCTGACCAAGGCCAGCACGAGCGACGGATACCCTTTTCCGATGCCTTGGAACCCTGCGGCCGACATGAGAGAGAATGGCATGATGGGATAGAACAGCGCCAATATCCTCAGATATCCCTCCCCTATCGATATGACGTTGGCTTCATTTGTGAATATGGCGTATATGATGTCCGGCATGGTATAGAACAGGATGCTACAAAAGACCATGAACATTATCAGCAATTTGATAGTATATGTGTGGATGGTCTTGATTTTATGAGGTTGGCCAGAACCCTTGAAGTAACCGACAGCGGAGATAAAGGCGTTCGAAAATCCTATCATGGGAAGAAATACCAAGGACTCCACCCTGAATCCCACGCCGAATGCCGCCAATGCCTCGTCGCCGAATGGGGAAACTATATCATTGAGGAAGAACAACGAAAGGGACATGGCGGTCTGGGCCAGCGAGGCTGGGAGACCAACATCGATTATGTTCTTTATCGTCCCGATCTTCAGCTTGAATGAATCCTTAACGAAACTGACATATGTGCTCTTCTTGATCAATATGTAGTAAAGGATGATCAATATCGCGGTGATCCTCGACAATACTGTTGCATAGGCAGCTCCGCTCACCCCATAGTCCAGATAGAATATGAAGATGGGATCGAGCACTATGTTCATCACGGCACTGATGGCCATGAAGTACATTGGGCGCTTAGTGTCGCCCTCTCCACGAAATACAGAATTCATGACCATGTTCAGGTATATGAAGACCGAACCGGCAAGTATGGGTGTAAGATATAAAAGGCAGTTATCTACCACATCCTCCGACGCATCAAGCGAGGAAACAAGAGCGGGTGAGATCAAGAGCCCTATCGATGTGGTTATCGCTCCGAAAATCAATGCCAGAACTATTACATGACCTGCGGCCCTGTCAGCATCCTCTTTCCTTGATCGGCCTATCGATCTCGCTATGAGGGACTGTGCCCCAATCCCAAGTCCGGCAGAGATGGATATTATGAACATCTGGAAGGGGAACGCAAGGCTCACGCCGGCGATGGCGCTGTACCCAAGCCTTCCCACGAATATGGTGTCAACGATATTGAAACCGCTCTGGAAGAGAAAGGCGATGATCATTGGCATCGCCAAGGATATGATACCCTTCTTCGGATTCGAGTCCAACAATCTATAACGATGGTTCCTCGCCTGTTCCTCCTGCATCAGCATACCTCAAAGATGCCATATATAAGACTTGCCATTGACAAATTGAAAACTTTTTAAACATCATCTTTCACTCCAATATTATGAGGCCCATCCTTTGCGACCGATGTGCGAAAAGATTGGGAATAGAGGATTCCGAGGAAGGAGAATGCCAAATATGTCAAAATGTACTTGACAGGACCGACCTCATAGATTCCATATCTCCCGACTTCGAGTATGAATCATTCAACGTTGGCATAGTGCTCCCCCCCTCCGCGTCCGAGAGAGAGGCGGGACTTGTTAGGGAACTTTGCCTATCAAACGTCAGAAGCTACAAGACAGAGTTCAATCGGGAGTTGAGGGACGTACTTTCAAAAAGACTGGGAAAAACGGTGGATCTTGAGAATCCTGATGTCACATTCGAGATCAACTTCGCGAAGGGCAGGGTGTTCTACAAGATAAGGTCACTGACATTGTTCGGCAGATACCGCAAGCTCTCAAGGGAGATACCGCAGACAAAATGGCATTGCAAGTCCTGTAGGGGAAGGGGATGCAAGAGATGCGACTTCACGGGCAAGATGTATCCGACTTCTGTGGAGGAAATAATCGCCGCCCCCCTCCTGGAAGCCACCAGGGGGAGGGAATCAAGGTTCCATGGGGCCGGCAGGGAGGACATAGATGTCAGGATGCTCGGCGATGGCAGGCCATTCGTCATCGAGATAATCAATCCAAAGGCGAGGGAACTGGACCTGGCGGAGATGGAGGCGCTCGTCAACGAGGACGAAAGGGTCAAGGTATCTGGCCTAGAAAATTGTGAGAAATCATTGATCGAACACCTTAAGAACGGCAAATTTAAAAAGACATACGTGGCCCATTTGGACAAAAAGATTACAAATAATGATATTTCCATAATAGAAAATGAATTAACAACAGAAATTGAACAAAGGACCCCGATCAGGGTTTCCCATCGAAGAAGCGATAAAATAAGAAAGAGAAAGGTTTATAAAGTAATAGGAAAAAACAATAAAACTACAGAACTAGAGATTTATTGTGATGGTGGCCTTTATATTAAGGAACTAATCTCTGGTGATGAAGGTCGTACCACACCTAGCGCCGCAAGTCTTTTAAATATGGAACTGACTTGTTTAAAGCTAGATGTAATGAAGATACATTACGATCATTCCAGGTGAGACAATGACTCTAAAATCCAAAGGATTCAGGAGAAGCACGAGAAACAAGCTTTCAAAGAAGAGCAGAAAGAAGGGCATGTTCCCAATTACCAGATCCCTTGCCACATTCGAACAAGGCCAGAAGGTGCACATCGCCATAGAACCTTCAGTCCACAAAGGCATGCCACATCCAAGATTCCAGGGAAAGACAGGCACAGTCCTTGAAAGAAGGGGTAGGAGCTATCTTCTGGAAATAAGGGAAGGGGACGCAAGGAAGATAGTCATATCCAGGCCCGAACATCTCAAACTCCAAGCAATGTGAGATAATGATAGGAAAAAAGTTGATCAATGAGCGAAATGTGACTCAGTCAGAGGCCAGGGCCATACTAGAGGCCAGGGAAAGCATAGCCGAGCCTCTATATGAGCAAAGGATAGCCTTGGACATAATCCATAAGTTCACAAAGATCACAGAGGAGCAAGGACTGGAGATGCTCAACAGGCTGGAAGAGGGAGTGCCCAGGATCAAGGAAGACAACATAGTAAAGATAATAGACATAATGCCTACAGATAAGGAAGACCTAAACCTAATCTTTTCTAAGGAACGAATTATCCTCACCGATGACGAAGTGAACAAGATTCTGGAGATAGTTGACAACTATAGGTAAGAATCTCTTGAGGTGAGAAAAATGGTACAAAAAAGGTATGAAACCGAAGCGGTAGTGCTGGATTACCTGCCAACAGGACATATAGGGGACAGCACCCCGTCCTACAAGAGGGTGCCTCTGGCACAGATAATAGGCGTGAACTTCTTCTCACTCTTGGAAGTCGTCCCCAAGTCCGAGCTCTCATCCCATGAGAGGGTCTTCATCGGTAAGGGCGACAGGACCAAGATATCCCATGTAAAGAGAAGGATATTGTATGATGACCTCACATCATACGCAAAGTCAGAGATAGAGGACATCCTGAAGAGTATCGTCATGGAGGATGATACGAGGTTCGTCAAGTTCTTCAACACGTCCCAACCGCTCTCGATAAGATACCACCAACTAGAGCTATTGCCTGGTGTCGGAAAGAAACTCATGAAAGAGATACTTGGGGAGAGGGAAAAGAGAAGCTTTGACTCCTTCAAGGACATTCAGGAAAGGATATCATCGATACCTGATCCGCTCAACATGGTGGTCAAAAGGATCATATCTGAATTAAACAACGAGGACAGATACAAGATATTCGTCAATCCCATCTTCAGATAAACCTTTAATCCCTGTCTCCGATAGTGTATCCGATGACGATCGATCCACGGTCCCTTCTATCCAGGTACGGCCTGCGGGCAAAGAGCTATTACTCCCAGAACTTCCTGGTTTCCGGACAGGTTATCCAAAAGATGGCATCCTATGCAAAGGGTACCGTCCTGGAGGTCGGACCGGGGCTTGGCACACTTACCGAAGAGTTGGCAAAGAACGCGGAAAACGTCATTGCGATAGAAAAGGACCCCAACATGGTAAGGGTGCTGACACAGGAACACGACTGGGACAATGTCGAGATAATATACGCCGATGTGTTGGAGATGGAGGTCCCAAGATTCGATGTGTGCATATCCTCGGTGCCATATTCCATCTCCTCACCCCTGCTCTTCAAGCTGTTGGGCCTAGAATACGAATATCTTGTGCTCATGTTGCAGAAGGAGTTTGCAGAGAAGCTCTATTCAAGCGAGAATCCCTCCAGATTGACCATGATGAGCCAGGCGCTATGTGACACGACGCCTGTGATGAAGGTTCCGCCAAAGGCATTCTTCCCAAGGCCAAAGGTCAATTCCATGATCGTGAGGATAGTGCCGAACAGGAAGTTCACTGTGGATGAGGCATACTCGACCGTGGTGACGAGCCTGATGACGCACAAGAAAAAGATCGTCAGGAACGCCCTGATAGATTCCAGAGAAAGTTTTAACAAAGACAAGGAAGAAATGAGGGTGGTTGCGGAAGATGTGCCTTACAGGAATGTCAGGGGAAAGGACCTGGACATTTACAAGATGAAGGAGATCACAGATTACATAATCAACGCCATCGGGTGAGACCATGGACATTTACGAAAATGTGGAAAAGAGGCTGTTGGAGGTCCCGGGGATCCTGAAGATCATGAAACTTGACCTCAAGGACAAGAGAAATATCTCCAAGCTCGAAAAGCTGGCCGAGGACAACGGTGCCGCAGGAGGCATGATGGAGTTCAAGAACAAGGGCGTATGGGACTCCCTTGGAAGAAAACACCTGGTACTTATAGTGGCAGACATGGAACAGGGTTTCAGGAATCCCCCCTGCTCATGGACCCTCATAGTCGATGAGATGGGCAACACGGTGGGGGAATGGATACCAGAGGAACGTATGGAAGAGTTCAAGGAAAGGGATGACGTCCAGTTCATCAGCAATGACTTTGTTCTCTACAAGAAGACGCCCAGGGTGGGAAAATGCTTTTTCATGATGCCGCCATTGCCATTTCCAGAACTGGATGATGTGGAGGGGATAAGAAACGTGGTCAGCGGAACTGTTTCGCCTCCAGCGGACGCATACCTCAAAAAGTTGTCCAACACATCTGAGAACTTCTGGACAATCATCATCGGATATGATGCAGATGATTGAACAAGGTGATTATGCAAGGTATGTAAATACCGGAACAGTTGGCAAGGTCTCCGAGATCAAGGAGATAGATGGCAGGATGTTCGCCCTACTTGAAGGAACAGACCTCTATTATGATATGGAATACCTTGAAAAGACCGACAAGCCCGTGGCGAAGAAAGAGGCCATCAAAGAGCTGGACATAGACAAGCAAAAGGAGATGCAGGAAGACCTCCAAAGGGCCATTCAGAGCGGCGAGATGAGCGAGAACACTGGCGCAGGTTAACCCTTCAGGGAACTGAAGGCGGCCATCGCAGCGAGCTGTGCCAGCCTCTTTGTCTTCCCGCTGCCGATGATCAGCGTGTCGCCGTCGGATAGGTCCAACGTTGAACGAAGCTTTTTGACCTCCTCGGGATAGTTCTCCTCAAGGTCCATGAAACCCGGGGGCATATGGAACTTGCCATCCTTGTATAATAGGATGGTCGCGCCATCCCCACCGATCTTTATCGCCTCATCCCTTTGGTCCAGCCCGTTTGTGACCTCCCTCTTTAGATTATCGGCAATTATGAGGAAATCATGGTCTCCAAGACTTAGATTCCCCACATCGATATAGCGTGCCCTGTCAAAGAAGTGCCAAGAAGAGAGTTCCTTTTTGCCTTCCTTCCTGATCACCTGGCCCGATGAGGTCGAACCGATGAAATCGTCCCTGATCAACTTTTTCAATATGGTCCTCACCGAACATTCAGTTATGTCGAGCTCTTTCCTCAAGAGGTGTCTACCTATGGGGCCCTTGGTATCTACGATGTACAACGCTCTAATAACATCAAATTCGTGGAAGTTCGGTTTGGGTCCATATGACATATGTCATAATGGCATATATATGATAAATAATTTATGCTAATCCGGACCAGTTGCTTTGCATTTGACGAAAGGATATGAATGACCTATCCAAATAAGCTGTTGGTCATCCTTACGGCAATGTCGTATGTCCTGTCCTTTTTCCCCGAGTACATCTGGCCCGCCTTCCAAACGTCCATCTCGTTGATATCTGAACTGACGATCCTTTTGTTCGAGGACCTTACGCTTTCCAACAGAGAGAATATCTCTCTCTCCGAGAGCCCTTTGTAATCTATGAATCTGGCACCGTGAAGGGCCATTCTGGAACCCACGTCCACATCTATGGACACATGCAGATGGCCAGCTTCCAACTGTGAAAGGTCAAATAGTCTCTTGTTCGCCCTAAGTCTGTCCTTGGATATTATGTTCAGCCCCCGTTCCTCATAGCCATGATAAAATTCTAGATACCGTGCCACCCTCTCGTCGTCTATCTTTTCGGATTTATTCGAAGGATAGTCCGACACGCCTATGACTGTGATGTTCTCCGGAAGCAGGTAACCGTCATCTATCATCTTGAACAGGAACGAATCTGCATTGAAGCTGTCCGGCCTATCAAAGATGAACGGGTCGTTCGGATCGAATGGGGAGCGTGGATTTGTATCGATGTCGTATTGTATCAGGCCGCACCTATAGCTTGGCAAGATGCCATCGAAATGACTATCAAATATGATCACCCCAAGGTCATCCCTCCCATATATTTCCGCTGAATGCATCATCGAGGCGCAGGCGACAGAGTGGTCGACAGCTATCATGAGGGACCTGTTGCCCCCTATCATGGAGCCCATGGAATCCTTTATGGCCTTTGTGTATTCCCAGCACCCATCGCAATCAATGAACGCCACATAGTTCTCAACCGTGCACATGAAGAGTTCCTCATCCGGGGGGCATGGTGTCAGCCAGCCCTCGACGGGGGCGTTGCCGATAAGGTTTTTTCTGAATGGCAGCCTATCACTTATGGCGGCATAGGGATCCTTCATTCCAAGCTTGTCCCTCAAGGCGGTGTCGTTCTTTTTTATGACAGTCTCCTCTCGTTCATCAGGATCGAGAGGAACACCGAAGACGAAGATGTCGTCCATGGCTATAAAAAATGGGAACGGTATAAATATCTTTGCATCTTCTGATAAGTAAGTATAATATTCAGATAAAAATGGACCTCATTCCATAAGAAAAAAATAAGATACAATATAGGAAATACCTCCAAAACCAAGCAAAAATGTACCATCTTCTCCAATAAGTTTAAATATAAATATATTATTCTATATTTTGGTGCTGTTATGGATGATTTGGACAAGAAAATCCTTGAAATCTTACAGAAGAACGATAAAACGCCGTACTATGAAATCGGAAAGATGTTGGATGTTGGTTCAACGACCGTTCACTCCAGAGTAAAAAAAATGGTCGAGAACGGAATAATCTTGAAATTTGCAGCAATAGTCGATCCCAAGAAGGTAGGATATCCAGCATGCAAGATAGTGGGCCTGACAGTACAGCCTGACAAGATAGAAGAAGTGGCAGACAAAATATCAAAGTTCGATGAGGTAACGATGATAGGTACCACTGGCGGTGACCACGACATAGTCATGGAAGTAATCGGTCCTGATGAGAGGTCCATAGGACGATTCGTGAATGAGAAGATCAAGACGATAGATGGCGTCAAGTCAGGAATCGGCATGATCCACGTCTCCACGTTCACGGAGATTTACAAACATGCCCATGAGATAAGATTCTTCTGAGCAGACCTCATGTACTATTTAGCAGGAACATTTGGGGATTGTATTGTCAGGGACCGATAAGTTGATCCTAATGATCCTCATTTATTCATTTTAGTGATAACTCCTGTGAAATGAGGGCGTTATGCACGATGCGAGTAACATATCCGCCTGTGTGAAATGTCCATCCCAATAGTCGCACATTGCTGAATTGTATCATTAATATGTATGAAATATATAAATATAATACCTTAAGGTATATTATTATAAAATATTTTATATTAAAAGACAATTTATTTTGAATATATGGGAAAAATATATAAATCACAGCTAGATGTTATCTTTGGTGAATTTATGCTAAAGAGGATATTGATTGGTTTGATCATACTGGTTGGAATTGTTTGTTCGGGCTGTATAGGTGGAGATGAGGAAACCGATACACCTGTGGTGGAACTCGTCTACATGTCAGGGTGTGGAACAATGCCCTCTGCCCTAGCGAACGATCAATTGGATGCATATATCGCCTGGCAACCTATGGTGTCTGTGGCAGAGGTCGCTGAGGTTGGAAAGGTCATTACATATTCAGAGAACCTTCCACCAGACGGACAATGGACCAATCATCCGTGTTGCTGCCTTGTATCCACTGACAGTTTCATTGAAGAGGACTATGATATAGTCAAGTACCTCACCATGTTGATGATCAGTGCAGATTCCTACATTGAGACTCATACGGAGGAAACGGTGGCATATTGTGCCGACTGGCTCTTTGGTGGCGAGGACCTGGCCTTCGGAGACATCATAGTGAACTCATACGACGTCGAGGAGATGTCGATAGAGACGATAAGGTTTGTCACGGAACCATCCGAGGATTGGCTGAATGGCATAGAGCTCTTCGTTGAGTCCCTTAAGGAGATAGACATGATAAACGACAAACTGGTGGACCTTTCCGGCGACGAGTTACTGGATGCCCTGCTTGAGCTTGGCCTATACAACGATGCCTATGAAAGCCTAACGAGCATGGACTACCTCGATGATGAGTTCTCAGGGAACGTCCCCACGGTAAGTTTCGGTTATCTTCCATCGGACCATGATGCAGCACTCTTCGTGGCAGCCTATGATTGGGAATACTTCAGGGACAATGTTGGCATATATCTGTATTCAGATAACCCAGGGACTGGGACAGATTACCAGTTGTATGTGAACGAGACCTTGGTCGCGAATGTCAATGTCATAGAGTTCTCAGCAGGTTCCGCAGTGATGACGGCGATAAGCCAGGGAAATCTCGATTATGCGATCATCGGCGCCCCACCGGCGATCATGTTCATTGACCAGGGCTCGCCAGCCAAGATAATCTCCCCAGTGCAGACAGAGGGTTCGGGTGTTGTTGTTGCAAACGATGTGCCGGCGGACAACTGGGACGAGTTCATCGACTGGATAAAGGAGATGTACGCTGAAGGGGATACTGTAAAGATCGGCGTTCCGATGATAGGCGCAATACAGGATGTAATGATCAAATACGCTTTGCAGGAATCAGGAATAGACTACAAGGTCTAATTCCTTTTTTATTTTATTATTCCGATATTTTTTTCGCAGCCCTCTTGATCGCGTCCTCGAGCGCGAACTTTGGCATCATGGTGATTACGGGGATCTTGACCAATCTGTCAATGGAAGGCGACACGATGGGGGCGCACACTATCGCCAAGGCCCCGCCCCTCTCGGCATTTACGGCCGATATTATGGCATCGTCCATCGTGACAGCAGAGTATTCCCGTATCGTGTATTCCTTGTTATTTATCTTTATGGTGTTGCGGGAATACATTGAAAGGACTGACCTGGCAGCTATTACTGCAATGAACGGTTGGTCTGTCACATCTTCCAACCTTTTAAGGGATTTTAATATGTCCCTCACAGCCTTGAGGGTAGGTTCCCTGTTTCCATCAAATATCTTATACAAGGTGCTCTTAGGTATCTTGGAATAGTCGGCGAAGCTGGATATGGACATGTGGTGTTCATCATATATCGTCTTCTTAAGAGACTCTATGAACCTGTCATGGGATATCGCTATAGAGTTCAAGACATCGATATAAGTCATATAAACACACAAAAGTAGTATAAAATAGAATTATTTATACTTTTGGGTAAATAATATTCCTAAAACAGATAAAATAATTTTAAGAAAGATTTTTAAACAAACGCCAGAAAGTAGTCATGGATTTTATCAGGGAAAGGTCCAGAATATATTATATAATAATATATTTTAGTATATATCCTATAGTCAAGGTGCTATGATGAACAGGAAGATCATTAAACTGATAGTGCCTATCTGTATAGTGGTAGGATGGGAACTGATTGCGATGTCTATCGACAATCCTTGGAAACTACCTCAACTTGTAAAAATATTATCCATTGTCACCCATCCCAACAATAGTCTTCTTGGAACCGGCACTTTGATAGAGAATACCTACTATTCGCTGAAGAGGGTAGTGCTGGGATTCGGACTCGCATGCCTGATAGCCATCCCCCTCGGAGTCGGGATGGGATGGTCGAAGTACCTTGGGGACCTCTTTGATTATATCGTGGAGGTGCTTAGGCCGATCCCACCACTTGCCTGGATACCCCTCATAATGGCATGGTTGGGTCTTGGTCTCAGGTCCGCCGTGATGATAATATTCCTTGGCGCATTCTTCCCGATACTGGTCAATACCATCGAGGGCGTCAAGAGCATAAGCAAATCGCACATCGAGGTCGCAAAGACCTTTGATGCAAGCGACTATGACATAATGAGGAAGATAGTGATCCCGCATTCCTCGCCATACATTGTCACTGGGCTCAGGATCGGCATGGGAATAGCATGGATGTGCCTCGTGGCCGCAGAGATGATGCCTGGGATAGCCCCTTCAGGGCTTGGGTACCTTATCTGGCAGGCCAATACCGTAGGGCAGATCTCCATAATCATCTCAGGTATCATATACATAGGCATAATCGGACTGCTCATTGACAGAAGCTTCAAGCTGATCGAGAAGAGATATTTCTCCTGGAGGGAGATTAAACAGTAGGTGTCCCCATGGAAAAGCTACGTATCAAAGACTTGGAGAAGACGTTCATATCCGAGAAAAAGAGCAAGGTAACTGCTGTCAGGGATATGAACTTCACTGTGAAAGACAAGGAGTTTCTCTGCATAGTAGGACCCAGCGGATGCGGGAAGACCACCCTCCTGAGAATCATAGCTGGTCTTGAGAAACCCACAAGCGGTACCATGGAGTGGGAGGACGGCAGTGACCACAAGATAGGATTCGTTTTCCAAGACGATGCCCTACTTCCTTGGAGAACCGCATACAACAACATAGCGCTTGGGCTTGAACTTTCAAAAATGCCCAAGGACGAGATAAAGAAGAAGGTCTCGGAACTGATAGAGTTCATGGGGCTCAAGGGATTCGAGAACTCCTATCCAAAGGAACTGTCGGGGGGCATGCAAAAGAGGGTGGCCATATCCAGGGCCCTGGTGATAGAGCCTGAGCTCCTGCTGATGGACGAACCCTTCGTTTCCCTGGACGCACAGACGAGAAACGTGCTCCAAAGGGAACTCATCAAGGTATGGGAGAAGAGACAGAACACGATAATATTCATCACGCACAATGTGGACGAGGCCGTTTACCTGGCCGACAGAGTGCTTATCCTTACAGCCAGGCCCACCATGGTCAATGCGGAGGTTATCATAGACCTCCCAAGACCCAGGGACAGGACATCGAACGATTTTATCAACATTAGGAAGAAGATCTTATCTAAGATAGAATGAGAGCGGGTGTTGGAAGTTGATGGACGACGTGATCAGTGCCGTGAGAAACTATGATGGCGTATTGAGGAAAAATCCCATATGCAAGCTTGTGAACTGTTTCGCAGATGTGGATGACTTTGGCAAGACGATAATATCTTTCGGAGACGACAGTGCTGTCATCAAGGACGATGAAGGCCATTATCTTCTTTTTGCGGCAGATGGCATATGGAAAAGGCTTATGGAGAACGACCCTATATGGGCGGGATATTGCGCCGTGTTGGCGAATGTGAACGATATCTACGCAATGGGAGGGAGGCCGCTTGCCATGACCAACATCCTATCGACGACCGAGGCGGATGGGTGCAACGATGTGCTCAAGGGCATAAACATGGCATGCAAGAAGTTCAAGGTGCCGATGGTAGGAGGACATCTTCATCCCGATACAAGCACCATGTCGCTATCAGTATCAATAGTCGGCGAGGCAAAGAGCATACTGACATCGTTCGATGCCAGGCCTGGCCAGGACATCGTCGTGGCGATAGACCTTGGAGGCGAGAGGCATAAGAACTTCTTCAACTGGGACTCCACAAGCATGAGGTCCCCAACAGAGGTTGTGGGCAGGCTGGAGAAGATGGTCACCGTGGCCGAGGATGGACTGGCAACAGCTGCCAAGGACATATCGAACCCGGGATTGCTGGGCACCATAGGCATGTTGTTGGAAACATCGCGCGTTGGCGCCGTTGTGGATTTGGACTCGGTTCCCCGACCGGATGGAATAGACTTCCTAGATTGGATAAGGATGTATCCGGGATTTGGTTTCATCATGACATGTGATGAGGACAACAGCGAGGACATCATAGAACTGTTCAATGTCGGCAGCGTCAGTTCATGTGTCATCGGCAAGGTCACCGACGATGGGAAAATGACAATAAAGGACACTCGCTCGTCAAGGACGCTCTTTGACTTCTCAAAGGACATGATAACAGGGATAAGAAAACCAGAGGATTATCAAAGCCCTTATAGGAACATCAACCGGCCATAGACTCAAAAGGACGGAAGGTCGATACAACGACCCGATTCCCCTTGTTTCATTGTCTTGCTCCATTTCTCAGACAGCGATTATGCCGAATAGCGTCCCTATCACCAGATACACAACAATCGTCCAGATTATTATGCCAATAAAGTCAAGAAGTATGCCGTTCTTGGCCATCCTGTCGATGCCCACATAACCAGTTCCAAAGACTATTGCATTGGGCGGAGTCGCGACAGGCAAGGAAAACACCATGGATGTTGCCACGGCGGATGTTATCATGAATGTCACGGGATCCCTGTTCAGTGCCACCCCAAGCGAGAACATGACAGGCATCAGCATGGAGGTGGTCGCAGTGTTCGAGGTGACCTCTGATAGAAGCACGCTCATAATGGCTATGGCAAGCAGCACGATGACGATATTCACTGATCCAAACGATGTGAGATGCGAAGCGAACCAGGAGGAAAGCCCGGTGTTAGCTATGGACTTGCCAAGTGTGAGACCCCCGCCGAACAGTATCAATGTGCCCCATGGAACATATCTGCTTGCAGTACTCCAGTCCATTGTGAACTT
>Ga0116164_10000206_pt1 | contig 56565 bp, 38 predicted proteins | sample AD_UKC109_MetaG_FD_89888 | JGI IMG/M metagenome (GOLD analysis project Ga0116164, IMG submission 89888) | Active sludge microbial communities of municipal wastewater-treating anaerobic digesters from Hong Kong - AD_UKC109_MetaG | ecosystem: Engineered > Bioreactor > Anaerobic > Digestate... | reverse complement strand
GGCTGATCGTTAGCACGGGCAGTAGCTTCGTTGTAAAAGGCTGCTATGCGGCCGATTGTTTCATTACGGGCATTCTTTAGCAACCATCTTTTTGCGTTGCCATTCCTGAAGAGCTTATTTTTTTTGCGGTCAAAAATAGCTTCAACATCCTGATCCAATGGCCTAATGTAGTTTTTATCGTTAACATAAAGTCGGACAGGAAAATTGAGAAACTCTTTGATTGTTGGTACTCCGGTAACTTCAATAAGTGTAAATTTTTCTCCAGATGACATTGTTTAAAAATTTCGCAGCAAAAATAAAAAAAAAGTTCAAAAGAGTAAAGGACGGGATTACGTACAAACAGGTTTAAAATGGCCAAACAAAAAGTAAAGAACACATAAATCTGATAGTTGAATATCTCAGATATTACAAAACATAACATTTATTACTGTTTGCCAGGAGATTGTTACTTTTGATAAAAATAAAATTTTTACGTATGAAAAATAACTTTACTCCAACACTTCCGTCAAATCGAATACAGCTGCTTGATGTTTTGAGAGGCTTTGCCATTTTTGGTATTTTAATGGTCAATATGCAAATTATGAATGCTCCATTGGTTTCAATGATCTCGGGATTGAAACTTTGGAGCGGTATGGCTAATGACTTATCCGGAGGTTTTATAAGGCTATTTTTTGAAAGTAAATTTTATGTAATTTTTTCGCTGTTATTTGGTTATGGATTCTGGCTATTTATGAACAAGCGTTTGCCCGAAGGAAGATCAATAAATGGAGTTTACCTGAGGCGGGTATTTTTCTTACTTCTTTTTGGTATAGCACATGTAGTCTTGCTTTGGCCGGGAGATATTCTTGTTATTTATGCGATTTTTGGTTTCTTGTTGCTGTTGTTCCGAAAAACCCCTAATCGCAAACTGATTCGCTGGGCATTGGCTTTTATGCTAATTCCGATAGTAGTTAGCGGGATTCTTGCATTTTTTGTCTGGCTTGCAGGGTTTCATCCGGAGGCAAAAACTGCTATGGAAGCTGGTTTTGCCGAAGGTTCAAAACAGATAACGGCATTGGCCGATAAAGCACTGAGGGTTTATCCTGAAGGAAGTTTCAGGGAAATAGTGCAAATGCGTCTTGAAGAATACCGTATGGTAATGCACGGATTTATATTTTTTTACCCTAATGTGCTTGCAATGTTTTTACTTGGTTTATATGGAGCACGAAAAGGGTACCTGCAGGACACCGTGAAGCATTATCTCTTTTTTAGAAAAACACTGCTATGGGGATTGATAATCGGATTGCCGCTCAATTTACTGAATACATTGGTTTTTATGCCTGGACAAGTAAGTACGCAACCATCTTTTTTTACTTTTATGACGACAATTGCATCAGGGTTTGGAGGGCTGGCTTTAAGCCTGGCTTATGTTGCCGGTATTGTTTTGCTGCTTAATGCTGGCTATTTGAAAACCTTTGCTAAATGGCTTGCGCCGGTTGGCCGCATGGCATTAACAAACTATCTTACTCACAGCATTCTTGCCAATATCCTCTTCATGAGTTTTGGATTTGCCCTTTATGGCAAAGTTAACATCTGGTCAGGAATTTTAATAACTCTTGCAATTTTTATCCTGCAAATAGCATTCAGTAAATTTTGGTTAAAATATTTCCATTTTGGCCCATTCGAGTGGCTTTGGCGCAGTCTGACTTATCTGCAATGGCAGCCAATGCGAAAACATGTTGAATAATTATTTAGGAGGTATAGGAGAAAGTTTCAAAGAATTTGTTGCAAAAAAAATCAAAGGTGGTTTTGATAATAGAAGGATGCCATTAGATTTACAGCCAGCAACATTAAATGCAGAGAAAAACTTTGAACGTGAAACGGACAATCTAAGGCGTATTCGACAGAAGTATTCAATCCTGCTAAGCAAAGAATTACCTTTACAAAAGTTACAATTAGATCAGTGTTTGTCAGAATTGAAAGAAAGACCAATTGATAGTAAAAACTATTCTCAATGGTATGTGATAGAGTAATCTGAAACAGATTGTAAATTAGAAACATTCTGTTTGTGGACAATGCAAAGCCTGCAAAATAACTACATCATATACCCCCGCGCTTAAACAACCATGCAAATCAGAGTTCAGGTTTTAAATTTACATGGTCGATGCAAAATTTTTCCTATTCAGACAATGGTTTTCACCTTTTGCCAAATCTCGTCGGCTATTTCTTCCGGGAATCGGTTGCCATTGGTGATGAAGACATTCTCTTCATTTTTTAGCATTTCCAGTACCTCGAAATATTTATCCCGTACTTTCTTTTGGTTTTCGAGGGTTTCGAACAGTTCCAGCGAGTTACGTCCTTTTCTGATCCGATCCATGCCGGTTTCGGGGTCTATATCAATGAAGATGTTAAGATCGGGGCGGAGGATACCAGCAGCAAGGGCATTCGATTGTATTACCCAATCTACCGGCATGTGTACTCCATGATAAGCATAGGAAGAAAAGTAATAACGGTCGGTAATTACTGTGAAGCCTTCTTCAAGTTTTTTAAGCATTCCGTTTTTTTTGTTTAGGATGTGTTCGAGGCGGTCTGCCACAAAAAGACCGGCAATAGTCCGCTGATCAGCCTCAATCCTATGATTGAAGATATCACGGATCAGTTTTCCTATTGGTCCATCGGTAGGCTCAAATGTTGTGTAAACCTTATGACCGGCGTTTTCGAGATTACTTTTAAGCAAACCAATCTGAGTGCTTTTTCCACTGCCGTCAATTCCTTCAAGAGCGATAAAAAGATTTCTGGTCATTTTAAGTTTCAGCAGGTTTATTATTTTTCAAGTGAGGCAAAAGTATGCAAAAAGGAATTGAAAATTAAAAATCACAGGGAAAGGTATTTCGCGCAGGAAGGTTAAAACCTTTTGCAAGGGAAAATTGTTTATTGGTTGCCTTAAACGAAAATATCATGATGAAGAAAATCTTTCGTGGTTCTGCCTTTAACAGGGTGGATAAAGTTGTAAACAGATGGATGGCTGAAAATGGCGTTTTATTTCTCAGGCTGAGTATAGGAATAATATTTTTATGGTTTGGAATGCTGAAATTTTTTCAGGGAGCAAGTCCGGCTGAGGTGCTGGCCATCAATACAATTGATAAACCGACTTTCAGTTTACTGCATCCAAAAAAGTTATAATCATTGGATTAGCCACACTCGAAACGCTGATTGGTATCGGTTTACTGTTCAATCTTTTTCTGCGAGAAACACTGCTTTTGTTTTATTTTCAGATGATTGGGACATTCACTCCGGTTTTTCTTTTTCCCGAAGAGGTATTTTCGACTTTTCCTTTTGCACTTACGCTCGAAGGTCAATACATCATCAAAAACCTTGTAATTATGAGTGCTGGTATAGTTATCGGTGCCACTGTAAGAGGAGGAAAACTAATTGCTGAAGAAAGGCAAAAACAGGTTGAAAAATATAATTAAATTGACAATAGCAACATATGGCGTTATTTCTCTAAAATAATGACAGACAATACTATAAGTATTGATTAATTATTTTTAACTAATTAAAAAATTTGCTAATAAAATGATATTCAGGGCTTATTATCTGATAATTAATTAACAGTAAAAAATCGATTACATAATTGTAAATTTGTGTTAGTTTTGCGCCGGTTAATCAATTAACTCACTAAAATATAGTAGAGTATGATACAAAAAGTGCTCGTAGCCAACCGGGGAGAGATTGCTATAAGGGTTATGAGGTCGTGTCGTGAAATGGAAATTAAATCGGTGGCTGTTTATTCGGAGGCTGATCGTGCTTCAATGCATGTGAGGTATGCTGATGAAGCCTATTACATCGGCCCATCACCTTCCATCGAAAGTTACCTGAGTATTAACAATATTATTGATGCAGCGAAGAAGTCGGGTGCAGACGCCATACATCCAGGATATGGTTTTCTATCCGAAAATGCTGAGTTTGCCCGACGTTGTGCAGAAGAAGGAATAATATTCATTGGGCCATCGCCTGAATCGATTTCAACAATGGGTGATAAGATCACTGCACGCAAAAACATGATGGCTGCCGGTATTCCTGTTGTACCGGGAACTGTTGAGCCAATCACTGGTGAAAAGGAGGCCATTGAAACGATCAGGGAGATAGGATTACCAGTTATGATAAAAGCATCAGCAGGCGGGGGTGGAAAAGGAATGCGTCTGGTGAAGAGAGAGGAAGATATTGTAAGTGCGATAAGGGCAGCAAGATCTGAAGCACGGGCGGCTTTTGGGAATGATGCAATTTATATAGAAAAGTATATCGAATCACCTCATCATATTGAGTTTCAAATTTTGGGTGATCAACACGGAAATATTGTTCATCTGTTCGAACGTGAATGCTCAGTGCAGCGCCGGCATCAAAAAGTAATAGAAGAAACACCATCACCGCTGATGACACCAGAAATTCGTGAAGAAATGGGTCGTTTTGCCGTGGCTGCAGCAAAAGCGGTAAATTACTTTGGGGCAGGAACTATCGAATTTATTGTTGACGAGAACATGAATTATTATTTCCTTGAAATGAATACCCGTCTTCAGGTAGAACATCCCATTACCGAAAGAGTGGTGGGTGTTGACCTTGTAAAAGAACAAATTAAAATTGCCATGGGCGAAAGAATGACCCTGAAGCAGGAAGAATTAAAGCAGAATGGACATGCCATAGAATGCAGAATTTATGCTGAAGACCCTGAAAATAATTTCATGCCTTCACCAGGAAAAATAACCCATATTACCGAACCTCTCGGATTAGGAGTACGGCACGACGGATACGTTTACGTCGGATACTCCATCCCTATTCACTACGATCCGCTGATTTCAAAACTGATCGTTTGGGCAGGAACCCGCCAGGAGGCTATAGCTCGAATGAGGAGAGCACTTTATGCTTATAAAATTACAGGTATAAAAACCTCCATTCCTTTTTTGGCAAGAATAATGGAGAACAAAGATTTTGTAGAAGGAAAATACAACACTCATTTTATTGAAAAGAACATGGAGATGTTGATGACCAGAGAAGGTTGCGGAAGAAGATGCCAGGACATGGCACTTATTGCTGCATTTATTCATTACACTAAAAAGAATAATGAATTGAAAATAAATAACAACGGTTGTTCTGCAAGCAATCAGTGGAAAGCTTTTGGCCGGAGGAAATCCGTTAACAGGTTATAAAATGATTAAGCTATGGCACTTGAAATTATTATAGGCGACAGAAAAGCAAAAATCGAATTGCTCAGCCAGAATGGAAATCTGATAAGGGTTAATGTTGATGGTAAAATCTATGATTTAGACCTGATGATGGTTGAGCAGGGTGTTTACAGTATCCTTTACAATAATATTTCTTACAATGTCGAATTGATCGAAAAGGAGGACTATCATCACTATACTGTTAATACGCTCTATAATTCCTGGGATGTTGAGATCATTGATTCGGAAATAAAATATCGCAGGAATCGTCATCCGGAGAATAATGAAGATGTAAGAAAAATCTTCAGCCCGATGCCCGGAAAGGTTGTGAAAATTCTTGTTAATGAAGGAGAAAAAGTAAAAGCAGGTGAAACAGTGATTATCGTATCAGCAATGAAAATGGAAAGTGAGTATAAAGTGAAAAAAGACAGGATAGTGAAAAAAGTTTTAGTAAAAGAAGGCGATACCATAGATGGTAATCAGACTTTAATTGTGTTGGAATAATTCCGGTAAAAAATTCAATAACGATAATAATAAATTTGTAAAGTAACGATGGCCACTTTAGAAGAAAAAATAGCACAGTTTGAAGAGAAAAACAGGCTAGCCGAACTTGGAGGAGGAAAAGAAAGAATCGAACGACAGCATAAATCAGGTCGAATGATAGCTCGGGAACGAATAAATATTTTGCTTGATGCCGGAAGTTTTGTGGAAATGGACAAATTTGTAACACACCGGGCTACTGATTTTAATATGGCTGAAAACAAGATTCTTGGAGACGGAGTTGTAAGTGGTTATGGCAAAATTGACGGACGGCTGTATATGTTTTTGCACAGGATTTTACTGTATTTGGAGGAACATTATCAGGTGCAAACGCTGAAAAAATTGTGAAAGTGATGAAACTGGCCATGAAGATGGGCGCTCCGGTGATAGGGCTGAATGATTCGGGAGGAGCACGGATACAGGAGGGTGTCCAAAGCCTTGCCGGTTATGCCGACATATTCTTACTTAATACAAAAGCTTCAGGCGTTATTCCGCAGATTTCAGCAATTATGGGACCATGCGCAGGTGGAGCTGTTTATTCACCGGCAATAACGGATTTTATATTTATGGTGAAAAATTCGAGCTATATGTTCGTTACAGGGCCTGAAGTTATTAAAACAGTTACGCATGAGGAAGTTACCAAAGAAGAGCTTGGTGGCGCAATGACACACAATTCTACAAGCGGTGTGGCGCATTTTACCGGTGAAAATGATGAGCAAACCCTGATGATGATCCGCGAATTAATTAGTTTTCTTCCTTCAAACAATATGGAAGACCCTCCCCGAAAACATTGTAATGACTGCATCAGCCGCGAGGAGCCACAACTGGATACAATTGTTCCGCCCGATCCGAATAAACCTTATGACATGAAGGAAATCATTGTTTCGGTTGTGGATGAACACGACTTTTTTGAAGTTCAACCCTACTATGCGCAAAACATCATCATAGGCTTTGCACGAATAAATGGTTATCCGGTTGGTATTGTTGCTAATCAGCCCGCAGTACTCGCAGGAGTTCTTGATATCAATTCTTCAATAAAAGCTGCACGATTCGTTCGTTTTTGTGACGCTTTCAATATCCCGCTCATTACATTCGAAGATGTGCCTGGATTTTTACCAGGAACAGCCCAGGAATTTGGTGGGATAATAAAGCATGGTGCCAAACTTCTTTTTGCATTTTCTGAAGCAACGGTACCAAAGATTACAGTCATAACCCGAAAAGCTTACGGAGGTGCATATGATGTTATGTCGAGCAAACATATCGGTGCAGATGTAAACTTTGCTTATCCAACTGCTGAAATAGCTGTTATGGGACCAGAAGGTGCCGTGAACATTCTTTACAGGGATAAATTAAGTGATGAAGAAAGAGTAAAAGCCGTCAATGAATACAAAAATACTTTTGCAAGTCCGTTTAAAGCTGCCGAACTTGGTTATATTGATGAGATTATTTACCCGCGACAAACCAGGTTGAAACTTGTTCAGGCACTTGAGATGACACGCAACAAAAGTGAACAGAATCCTGCCAAAAAGCATGGCAATATTCCTTTGTAACATTTTTTATTCATTAGTAAGGAGAGGAAATATTATGGTGAAACGTGTACCTTTGCCTGCTTGGGACTCAAAATGAATCTCACCTTGAGAACTTATAATTATATTTTTAACGATGGCAAGTCCAAGTCCCATCCCACTGGTTTTGGTGGTAAAATATGGTAAAAAGATTTTGTCGGTTAATTCTGGATTAATACCGGAACCATTGTCGGAAATATTAATAATGCATTGTTTATCAACGCGATTGATTTCTATTTTAATACAACCATCATTTTTATTACCTATGGCTTGAATAGAATTTTTAATGAGATTGTTAAAGGCTCTGAGCAACTGATCTTTATCAGCAAGAATGATAAAGTTTTCGTTTTCGGGTTGAATAAAAGAAAAAGTAATGGAGTCATAATTCCGAAATAAAGCGATCGCAGTATAAATTACTTCAGAAACATTTACGGGTATTTTGTTTGTAGCTGGCATTTTAGCAAAATCTGAAAACTCACTGGCAATTACCGAGAGCGTATCAATTTGCTCGATCATTGTGCGCGTAAAACGTTCAAGACGATTGTTCCAGTCCGGTGCATGTTGATTCCAGGCGTGTTGAAGATGTTGAACGCTAAGCTTCATCGGAGTGAGAGGATTTTTAATTTCGTGAGCAACCTGCCGTGCCATTTCACGCCAGGCAGTTTCTCTTTCTGATTTGGCAAGTAATTCTGCACTGATGGCCAGTTCATCGATCATACTATTATAGGACTTAACAAGCTGACCAATTTCGTCATCATGATTCCAGTCAATTTTTTCGTTTGGTGCACCAAGATTAACTTTCCTGATTTTCGACATAATAAGTTTGATGGGTCTAGAAACATAATTGGAAATGATTAAAGCGAGAAGAATTGTAACTGCGATAAAAATAACATAAATATTGACATAGGCAACAAGGAAGTTTGAAATTTCACGACGAAGATCATTTTCCTTTGCAAAATATGGAAGATTGAGATAGGCTATTACTTTTCCATTAGGGTTTACGAAAGGAATGTAGGATGAAAGATAGGTTTGTTTACCAATTTTTTCGGTTTGAATAAAAAGAGAACTTCCGTTTTGCGTTAACTCTATAAATGCTATCGGATTCATCAAGCGGCTGATTAGGTTTTCATCAAATATCTGCCTGCGTGACGATGCAATGAGCTCTCCATTGACATCAAAGAGGTTAATATCACTAAAAAAAACATTAGAAAATTTTATTAAAAGTTCACTGATATAACTAAATGAAACCTGATCCAAACTGCTGATATCAGAAAATTTGTGCTGTAATTCAACAAGGATGGAATGCGTTTTTTCACTAAGAATATCATTATTTTTTTGAGAATTAAGTGATCTAATATAAAATAAAGTAAAAAAACCGATGACCAGAAATGAAAACAATATAACGGCTGACATTGAAATTTGAAGACGATTTCTAAAAGTAATGTTCAGGTGTTTCTTGTAATTAGAAAAAACAAGAAGCAGAAAAGTAATGAAGCAGAAAAAGGCAAAAAACAGAAATAGGTATGAAAATGGTGCAAGGATATCAAGAAATGTTTTGTTAGCTATACTGATAACAAGATCGCGTGAAGAATCGATTTTATAAATTAAATGGCTGTAACCATTTTGATCAAAAAGAGAAATTTGTTCCTCATTTTTCCAGGTAGGATCCAAACTAAAACTGTAAAAAAATTTACCAACCCTGTGCTGTAAATTACCATTTAAATATTTTGCATAAGAATAATCAGACAGATCTGGTGAACGGGTAACTTTTCTGTCGATTAAAAGATCAGGAAATCCTAAATCACGGGCAACATACTTTGGATAAAATTCAATAAATATTCGAAAAGGAGTTTCTGAAAGAGAATCAGGTGAGTAGTCAAAAAAGGCGAGATAACGATTATCATCAGGACCAGTTTTAAGAAAAAGAAGATTTTCATTTTGTGTTGGGTAACCTGTTGATTTGACCATTGTTTCAAAAAATTCCCAACAACCGGTCTCTATATCATTAGGTTTAACAATAAGTAAATCCTCTTTATTGCAAACAGTAATTTGCTGATCGAATTTTGAAAAATAATCAGAGAAATAAGTTTTCGAAAGATAAGCATCAAGTGAGTCAAGATAAGAGGGGTTGAGATTAGCAAGTTTACTTAAGGTTATAATAGAAGTATCTGATTTTATAATGGCTGATTTTTTATCGAATAAGTATTCAGCTATTGGGTCTCGTTGCTCTGATGCAAGATAAATAGCCAATAATTTTCGATGCTCAAGTTCTTTCTTTTGATTATTAATGTGGAGCGTATGCGTAGTGATAAATGCAAAAAGTGAAATATAAAATGTAACAGAGAAAAGTGTGAAATTAAATTTCTGATAACGAAAAAATAAACCAAAAGATAATATGTATAAAAACGAGAATGAAATAATTATCCAATCTATAGAAGAAAAAAAGAATTGATATGCAAAAAAAATACTTATTGAAAGAAAGGACAAAAGAAAAAAGTAGTTAAAACTCCCTGACAGCCTATAAACAACAAAGGCGATTCGTGAAGTAAGAAGCAAAAAAGCCAGGAAGGCCATGATAATAATCGTAAACGAAAAAAAACTTATTAATGAAAGTGAAAAAATATTGTTCAGATTTAAGGAGATAACCGAATCATTAACCAGACTTTCGATAATAAAGAGAACACCAGAAAAAAGAAAGGGGATAAGCATCAGCGCAAAAACACTTAAAATAATCCGAAAAATAATCTTTTTTCTTAAAAGATTCAGTCGCAGTTTGAAATGATGAAAGATAACAATAGCACAGGTAAAAACAAAAAAAACATGAAGAAATAAATCACCAAGTGAAGGAATAATCTCAGAATATGCGTAAAAGGATGGATTAAACAAACTGGAATCATAAAGAATTGATGGAATATCGAAATAGAAAAGAATTAACCTGATTAATAAAATATCGGCGAGTAATGCAGAAATAATAAGTGTTTTTCCGGAAATTCTTCGGAAAACAAGTAAATATAATTGATGGATAAATCCTATAAAAAAGCATAAAGATAAGAGGTAAAGAAAAAAGATAAGAATCGCTTCATTATCTTTTAAATGAAAATCTCTTGTGAACAATACCGAGAAAAGAAATGATCCGTTTTCCGAAAAAATGGAGATTCCATCTTTCTCAGGCGATAGTGAAATTTTAGCAGGTAAGTTTATGTTAAAAGAAGGATGAAAGGAGTTTTCAAGGTACTCATTCTGGTATGCATACGAGTGCTTAATCAAATAAAGAGCAATAAACCTTTTATCATTCACTGTTTTTTCAATTGCACGGAAATATCCGTTTCCTGCGAAAATTAAGGGTTCAAGAAATTTTTTGGTAAGAAAAGAATATGGGATTTGATTAGTTGACCAAAATAAGAGGGTATCATTTTCAAGAACAAAGAAAAAGAAACCTTTGTCCTGAGAAGAAGAAAAGAAACTATTTTGAGAAAAAAAAGAAGAAGAATTAGTTTTAGAAAAATTGTCGATAAAATTGAGTAAATCGATTTTGATTTGTTGATCTTTTAGGAAAATTTCAGTTTGAAGCTTTGATGCTGCCTTATCAGAGTCAAAATTTTGTTTTAAAATCCTTCCAGCTAAAATTGAAGCAAAAAGAAAAAAAATTGAAGCAAAAAGAAACAGGAGAATTTTTTTGGTATTTCTTGTTGATGATGGCATAAGCGATGAAAATCTATTAAATTGATAATCAACAATATAAAAAAACGTATTTATTTTACATTACTTGAATGATCGTTCAACAAATGTACAAAAGTACCAAAAACAGTAAAATGATGCGGAAAGGGCTTAAATTAACTATTTTCATTTTTTATAAAATAAACCAGACTGGAGTAGTTATTCCCATTGCGTTTTGCAGAGAAATTTGACCTGAATCCGTTTAGAAAAGCTCTCATAAAATTTGGTTTACCATGTTTATATTTTTCACTAAGAAGACTGATGTAATAAGAATCAAATTTCAAAGGATGCACATAAAAGATATTAAATTGGTATTTTCGCAAAAGAAGATGAATAGTGGAAGGTGTAAAATGATAACGATGGCGTGGTAAATCCCAGGCAGCCCAAAAATTTTTATAATGTTGAGCATCCCAGGATAAACAATTTGGTAATGCAATGATGAGAAGACCATCCTTTTTTAGTAACTTTTTAATTTGTTGAATTCTTAATTTAAGGTCTTCAACATGTTCGAGGACATGCCAGAGAGTGATCAAATCAAAGCTTTCAGGAGCGAGAGAAGATAGAACTTCCTCGTCAAAAACATCAAGAAGATAATTATTAACAGCAAAATACCTTGGTTCTTGTGCTGGTTCTATGCCTGTTGTATGCCAATTATGCAAATGCATAAAATGTAAAAATTCGCCTGTTCCACAACCAATATCGAGGAGGTGACCAGGAGACTTAAATTTAGAGATCAGATTGAATTTTTGTCGAAGAGAATAATTGCGTACAATTTTGTAGAAAAAAGAAATTAATCCGGTATTTTTATTAGAATGGGAGATGTAATCATCTGATTTATAATAAAATGAAATATCATTCTTTGTGGGTCTGGGATTAGTAAAAATAAATCCGCAATCAAGACATTTTGAAACAGAAAAATTTTCTTTCGAAAGAAAATAATCTGGAATGGTTAAATGGTGAGAAATACGTTCACCAGAGCAGAGCGGGCATTTTTTTAATTGTTCCATCTGTAGATTGTTTCACGTGAAACATAGGTTCATCTTCCAAGATAAACGATAAGTACAGAAATATCTGCTGGAGAAACACCGCTAATTCTTGAAGCCTGTCCAATGGTTTTAGGTCGAATTTTGGTAAGCTTTTCACGGGCCTCCCAGGAAAGAGACTTGAGGCTGTGATAGTCGAAATCCTCACGCAATCGGATGTAGTCAAGCTTTGACATTTTTTCGGCGATTTCCTGTTCTTTATGGATATAATTTTCGTATTTAACGAGAATCTCAGTTTCTTCAATAATTTCAGATAAGTGATTTTTATCAAAAGATGAAATAAAATTTGACAATGGTGGGATTTGTCTTATCAGGTCATTGAAACTTATTTCAGGACGTAAGAGTAAAGATTCAATTTTGGTTTTTTGAGAAAGTTGTTTAGAACCTGAAAGTAAAAGAAAAGAATTAATAGTTTCGGGAGAAACGCTTTCTTTTTTCATAAATGATCTAAGTTTACTGATCATTTTGAGTTTATGCTGAACAAGATTGAAGCGATCCTCAGAAGCAAGACCGATTTTATGAGAAATAGGAGTAAGCCGAATATCTGCATTATCCTGTCGAAGAAGAACGCGAAATTCAGCCCGTGAAGTAAACATTCTGTATGGTTCATCAACTCCTTTGGTAATAAGATCATCAATCAAAACGCCGATATAGGAATCAGATCGGGTAAGAACAAATTCAGGTTTTTCGTTAATTTGAAGATGAGCATTAATACCGGCTACAATACCTTGTGCAGCAGCTTCTTCATAACCGGTGGTTCCGTTGATCTGGCCGGCAAAATAGAGGTTTTTAATTAGTTTAGTTTCAAGTGTATAATTCAGTTGAATGGGAGGGAAATAGTCATATTCAATTGCATAGCCAAGACGAAAAATTTTGGCGTTTTCAAAACCAGGAATTTTATGAAGAGCATCAACCTGGACATAATCCGGAAGTGAGGAAGAAAATCCATTAAGGTAATATTCAATTGTGTTCCATCCTTCAGGTTCGACAAAAAGCTGGTGACTTGTTTTTGAGGAAAACCGTTCAATTTTGTCTTCGATTGAAGGGCAATATCTGGGGCCAATTCCATGAATTTGACCGGTAAATAATGGCGAATCGGCAAAACCTACGCGTAAGGCATCATGGACTTTTAAGTTGGTATATGCGATCCAACAGCTACGTTGCTCTTTAATAAGCGGAGTATCAGTAAAAGAAAATCTTTGTGGATTTTCATCACCTTTTTGTTCTTCTAGTTTACTAAAGTCAATGGTTCTGCCATCAACTCTGACAGGTGTTCCGGTTTTCATTCTTGAAGCTTCGAATCCAATTTTTACAAGGGATTCTGTTAATCCAAGGGAGGATAGTTCTCCAATTCTTCCACCGCCAAAATGCTTTTTGCCAATGTACATAATACCGTTAAGAAATGTACCATTGGTAAGTATAACAGCACGGGAATAAAAATCTATACCCAATGCTGTTTTTACACCGATTACTTTTTTCCCGTCAACCAGGACTTCTACTACCGAGTCCTGCCAAAAATCAACATTTGGCGTTGCTTCAAGCATTTCCCTCCATTTTGCTGAAAAGAGAAGACGGTCATTTTGAGCTCTGGGGCTCCACATTGCCGGACCTTTTGATTTATTAAGCATACGAAACTGAATTGCGGTGTGGTCGGTAACAATCCCGGAATAGCCGCCAAGCGCATCAATTTCGCGAATTATCTGTCCTTTTGCTATGCCTCCCATAGCCGGATTACAAGACATTTGTGCGATATTAGTCATGTTCATTGTAATGAGCAAAACCTTTGAGCCCATGTTAGCTGCTGCTGCTGCTGCTTCGCTTCCGGCATGTCCGGCCCCTACCACAATTACATCGTATTTTTCGAATATCATAATGAATGTTTCACGTGAAACAACTTTGTCAATACATTAGATCTTCAGGTCTGTGTGCAAGATGAAAATTTTCGGCTGCACGCATTTCTTCAAAATCCTTTTTAATTTTATCTTTATATCCGCATAGATGCAATACACCATGAATTATCACCCGGTGGAGTTCTTCTTTGGAGTTTTTTGAAAACTTAAGTGCATTTTCGCTCACCCGTTCGATACTAATAAAAATATCTCCCGAAATAGTTTCATTTTCTGAATTATCGAAAGTAATAACGTCAGTAAAATCATTATGCTGGAGATATTTTTGATTGAGATTTAGCAGGTATTCATCTGTGCAGAGAATGATATTAATGTCACCAGGGTTTTTATTCTCTTTCAGAATACTTTTTCTTATCCAATCTTTCAGTAATCTTTTATGACGGATACGATAAGTTACATCTTCATTGAAAAAATTGACCGAGTATTTCATTTACAAAAAGCGGATTAATCGAATTTATAAAAATATTCTGAAACTTTGTTACGATAGAAAGGTGTTAGATCAGGAGGAAGGGTTTTAAGCAGTTCAATTTCGCGATTCTTAAGTTTAAAAAACTCAAGTATTTCTTCCGGATTGCTCCGCTGATAATTTCCTGCTTCCCGGGCTTCTCTTTTTTCTTCTTCTTCACGCTGCATTTCAGCTTTTTCGGATTTTAACATACGTGTAAGAATTTCTTTTTGCCGCTCAAGAGTTTCCTGAGTGATTTTGCGGTTTACAATATCTTTTTCTGTTTTTTCCATATCTTCAATGATTTTGGAAACATTACCGTCGGAAACACCGGTTTCTTCTTTGAGCTGTTCATTGAAGTCTTCCATCATTTTTCGTAATGCAGCCTGCTGTGCTGCCAAACGAGCTAATTGTTCACTCATTTGCTGTCCCTGCTTTCCGCTTTGCTTACCTTGCTGCTGTCCTTCTCGTAATTGCTGCAACTGATTATTGAGTTGTTGCTGTAACTGTTGCATTGATTTCATCTGCTGTGAACCCCCTGGTTTTCCAGGATTTTGACATGACGATTGGCCGGATGACTGCATGTTCATCATGTCCTGCTGCATTTGATCGAAAGCTTCGAAAAGAAGCAAAGCAAGATTATTGATTGAAGTCATGGCAAGCTGCTGGCTTTCCTTAGCCTTACGGGGTATTCGTTCATTCATGGCATCAACAGATAGTTCAAAATTCCGGTCAATAGCATTTAACTCTTTAGAAACAACAGACTGGATGGCCATTTGACGTTTGCTAAGAGCTCGTAATGAATCAGCAACGATAGTCATATTATCCTTGATATCATGTTGCTTTTTAATGGTTTCAGGGTATTTTGGATCGTTAAGGCTTACATTGCCATACTCGAGAATAAGATTTTCCTGATCAAATGAAAGGTGAATCAGATTATCAAGTATTTGACGCAATGCGTCGAGGTCTTCAGCCATTTGTTCCTGCATCATGCTGTTCATCATTTGTTGCAACTCGTCCGAGAGTTCCTGCATTTTCTGTGATGCTTCTTTTTGATTTCCGGATGCTTTTTTGTTTTGATTTTGCTGGAGTTGTTCTGAGCTTTCCTGCATTGACTCTTCGATACTTTCCTCTTTTGGGCTGGTATCTTTCATCTGATTGGGATTTTCAAGCTCTTGGTTTTTTTGTCTCAATTCTTCAAGGTCATCTGTGATTTTATCAAAATCCTTATTGAGAGATTCTTGTTTTTCAAGCAAATCATCGTTGTTTTCAGAATTATCAGAATTATTTGTTTCTTCAGACAATTTATCCTGTTTTTCAGCAAGATTTTTAAGATTGTCAATCGTTTCCTGAAGCTTTTGCTCAAACTCCAGCTGCTTAAACAATTCAAGGCTGCGGTCGAGCTGATCTTCCAAATCTTTCCCTGATAATTTCATTTCTTCAAGCATTTCGCTAACTTTTTCTTTATCAAGTTCATCCAGAAGTTTTTGAATTTCATCCATCATTTTTTTCATTTCATCAGTCAGGAGCTCTTCCATTAACTTTTGAAGTTCTTCCTGTTTTTGAAGCAGAGATTCATCTGTTTCTTTAAACCGTGATTCATCTTTCAATTTTTCTTCGTTCGTATTTAGGAGATTCTCGACCTTTTTTTCGACTGATTTATGAAGGTTGAGAAGGTTTTCCAACTTTTGTCTGTCTTGCCAGTTCAAAGAATTTTTTTCAAGCATCTGTCGGTTGAATTCGTCAATTTCGAATTGTAATAAATTCAAATCTTTCAAAGCGCTTTCAAGGTCGTCTTTTATTTGTTGACTGGCATTTTCACTTTGTTCAGCCAATTCTTCTAAGGAAGGAACTTTATAAATCATTTTCTGACTGCGGGAAGCTTTGCTACCATTAATTCCGTCATTATCCCAGACTTCGAAAAAATAAGAAATTTCATCACCGGGTTTTAGGTCGAGGCTGTCGAATTGGAAATAGTGAAAAAACTGTTGCTGATTTGTGTTTCTTAGAATATTTAAAGATTCAGAGTGAAGCAAAGGTTTAGCATTATCTGAAGAATTTTTGTGCTCATAATTAAACGTTAAATGGCGAAAACCATAATCATCTTTGATCAGTCCCCTGAAAAAAATGCGGTCATCAAACACGGAATCGATATACTCTTCAACTGTTATTGTAGGGTAAATATCAGGAATTACCGTAATAGTGAAAAGTAAAGAATCGGCATTATTGAGAAATTGATTTGATGTGTTAATAGAGTAAGAAGTGCTTTTGAGGAAACGGTTTGTATAGGAAAATAAATTTGCTTTTTCCGGAATGAGTGAAATGATGCTGTCATTAAATGACAAATGCAGAGCATCGGTGTCTCTTGTGTATAATTTCCATTTTATGGAGGTGCCTTCCGGGATTACCAGATCTCCTGTATTTTCGAGAGTTTCATTATTTTTGAGCGTATAGTCGGGATAGTCAATTTCCGTTGAAAAGTTCAACACTATTGGTTTTGGAAGCACTGTGAGTGTGTACTTTTCTGATGCGACACCATCAGCTTCAAAATATAATTGGATACTTTTTTGAAGATTCCGTATGGTATAATCGAAGTAAATGTTGTTTTTCCTGCGCATTCTTAGCGAATGGTTGTCAATGTTTATAAAAACCTCTGAAGGAATGACAGCTCCTTCAATGGCCAGTTCTACTGTAAAATCTTCCTGCTGAACGGCAATCAATTCATTATTTTTCAGAATAAACCGGAATGGAGCTTCTCTTTCATAATAAACGTTATGATTAATAATCCTGCTGGTTGGTTCGGTGATAATTCCCGGAGCGGCAAGTAAGAAACCAATGAAAACTGCAACTGGAGGAATCGCATATTTGAGATATTTACGGTTGCTTTTAAAATCAATAGCACTGTTGAACGGAACGGGTTTCAAATTTGTAATACGCTGATCGATGCTGGCGTTAATAAGATCAATATTTTCTGTTGATTGTTCACTTAGTTCTTTTAACTGCAATGTGTTGAGCAATCTGTCCTGAATATCGGAAAAGTGCTTTCCGATAATTTGTGCTGCTTGTTTATGTGAAATGATTTTTCCTATCCTGAAAAGTTTGAATATTGGTATTATGATAAGTTTTATAATGATAAAAAGACTGGTAAAAAGATAGGTGTAAAAGAGGAATGTTCTTGCTGGTGCATTCATCCATGCAAAATACTCTAAAAGAGTAATGATAAGATAGAAAAAAAGCAGAGAAGCAACACTATATATTACACCCTTGATAATCAGGTTTTTATAGTATTTTTTAATAAAACTATCCAGTTTTTTTATCAATAATTGGTAACTATCTGTCATCATTTCCGAAAATAATTTCTGTTTTCAACAGGGTAATTCATTAATTGTTAAAAACGAAGCCAATTCTTTAATTATTTCAAATAATCCTGCAAAGGTAAAATTATCAATATCTTTGCGATTATCAATATTTCTTGTTTAACATTTAAGTTCATAACTTACAAAACTGAAAACTTGTCAGGTAGTTTTGTAAGTGAAGAGCCTAATTTGACACCTCAAAAAGGATTAAAATAAAATGAAAACAAAACAAATCTTACTCAAAGCGGTCATTCTGCTCATTAATTTACTTCCGGCAATATTGCCTGCTCAAACCGAAGATAAATCCTACATGCACAGGGAGATACCTGATGATCCTTGGTTACCGAATGCACATCAGAACAAAAAAACCGGTCCGGCCTATAGGGTCAGAAATAGTGGTTTTTTTTCCACTCAGGTAAATGTAAACGAATTTGGTGAAAATATTTTTGATGATGCGGCCAACGAACCCTCAATAACCGTCGATCCAAACGACCCATTACGAATGGTCATTGGTTGGAGACAGTTCGATAATGTGGTAAGTAACTTCCGTCAGGCTGGATATGCTTATTCAGTTGATGGAGGTGAAACGTGGACATTTCCGGGGTCAATCAATCCCGGGGTATTTCGTTCAGACCCCGTCCTTGATGCAGATTCAGAGGGAAATATTTATTATAACAGTCTATCTGTTGACAATCAAAATAATTACTGGTGTGATGTTTTTAAAGCTGATGGAGTAGGATTTGAATGGGATGACGGAACTTTTGCACAGGGAGGCGACAAGCAATGGATGGTTATTGACCGTACCGGAGGAATGGGAGAGGGACATATTTATTCGTTCTGGACTTCTTCATACAGTATTTGTTATCCGTTGTCATTTACCCGTTCGATTGATGCAGGTGTTTCTTACGAAGATTGTGTAGAAGTGTCCGGTGATCCGTATTGGGGGACAATGGCTGTTGGACCTGATGGCGAATTGTATGTTGCAGGTGCCGGCCAGTTTGGAAGTCTTACCGTATCAAAATCAACAATGGCGCAGAATCCGGCTTTTCCCGTTTATTGGGATTTTGTTAAACAAGTTTATGTGGATGGTTCATTGAACGGTTGGACCAATATCAACCCTGACGGCCTTATGGGACAGGCAAATATTTGTGTTGACAAATCGGGTGGGCCGGGAAACGGATATGTGTATGTTCTGGCTTCCGTTGAGAGGCTGTCGAATAATGACCCTGCCGACGTGATGTTTGCCCGAAGTACGGATGGAGGAGTAACCTGGGATTCACCGGTTAGAATCAATGATGATCCGGAAGAAAATAATTACCAGTGGTTTGGCACCATGTCAGTTGCACCTGGCGGACGTATTGATGTGATTTGGCTTGATACAAGGAACGCGCTGGCAGGAACTTATCTGTCGTCACTCTATTACTCGTTTTCGTTCGACAATGGCGAAACCTGGTCGGAAAATGAGCAGCTTTCTGAAGCCTTTGACCCGCATGTTGGATGGCCAAATCAGGAAAAACTGGGCGATTATTTTGATATGATTTCAGATAACCAGAGTGCTCATTTGGCTTGGGCCGGGACTTTCAACGGCGAGCAGGATGTTTATTATGGTCGTATCACACCGATTATTACAGCTATTCATCAAAAACCTCAAACGGTTAGTACATTGGCTATTTCATGCTTTCCGAATCCGTTTACACGCAAAGCAACAATTAGTTATTATCTTCCGCAAACTGATCGGGTGGATGTTTCGATCTTTGACATGTATGGAAAAAAGATTAAAACTTTGGTTAACACCTATCAGGAGGGAGGAACCCATACAGTTTCAATCACCGGCAACCAGCTGACCGGAGGATTATTCATCTGCAAAATTACAACCAAAGAAATGTCAAAAACAACCACGTTTGTTCATTTAAAATAGTGGATAATAATAAAGACAATTCCCAAAGAACGATGATTAAAAAAAAACAAACAAGAATATTTATCTGATTAAAGGCCAAAATTTTTCATACTCATCATTGTATTTCTTAAATGACTTCATTTTTAGAAAACTTAGAACTTAATAAAACCATTATCTTCTCACAAGACCTTCCTGTTTACAAAGGTGAAAAAGATAACCCTGATTAAGGAAAGATTCCAAATTTAATGTTTGGAAAAAAATATAAGAACAGTACCCAAAGGGAAAAAATCATTTTCTGATCGGCTTATTCAACTATTTTTGCGGCCAAAATTCAACATACTATGGGACGTGCATTTGAATTCCGGAAAGCCCGTAAGCTGAAGCGCTGGGGCAATATGGCCAAAACTTTTACCAAGATAGGAAAAGAAATTTCGATTGCTGTTAAATCTGGTGGAGCTGATCCTTCCGGAAATCCGCGACTGAGACTTTTGCTGCAAAACGCAAAAGCAGCCAATATGCCTAAGGATAATGTGGAACGAGCCATTAAAAAAGCCATTTCGAAAGACACCGAAGACTATAGAGAAGTGGTTTACGAAGGTTATGGTCCTCATGGTGTTGCTGTGGTGGTTGAAACATTTACTGATAATCCAACAAGGACTGTAGCCAACGTCCGCAGCTATTTTACCCGAAACGGAGGCTCGCTGGGAACTTCAGGCAGTCTGAGTTTTATGTTTGAGCATAAATGTGTTTTTAAACTTAAAACAAAGGATAATATTGATCTCGAAGACCTCGAACTGGAATTGATTGACCTCGGAGTAACTGAAATCTTTGCTGAAGAGAATACCCTTTTCGTTTATGCTGAATTCGAATCTTTTGGTGCTTTGCAGACCTATTTTGAAGAAAACAAATTTGAGATTATCAGTGCCGAGTTTGAGAGGATTCCAACACAAACCAAGACAATATCACCGGATCAAATGGCAGATTTCGAGAAAATGCTCGCTAAATTTGAAGAAGATGAAGATGTAAGCAACATCTTTCATAATATGAAGGAATAGCAGCAAGTGAAATCATTATCTGGCCACAACAATTTTTTTTGTTTCAGTTTTGATGTGTCCGGTACCGGTATTTTTACTCTCAGTTAAAGCAAAGTAAACCCCTTCAGGAACATTGGAAGCATCCCATTCGTATCGCTGAAATCCGTTTGGAGTGCCATTTATTTCTGTAATTAGTTTTCCATTTACATCTCTTAGCGAAACAGACAATATGAGATTTTCATCCGATAAGGTTTCAATGGTGATAATCCTGCTCCCCGGATTTGGGAAAATACTGATGGTGCTGATGTCTTCATTTTGATTTTCGACAATTCCCACATTGAACAAAGTAAACAAAGAATCCATAGGAACCTCAAAAGGTTGTAACATATAAGCCGGAGTGCCGGTTTCAGCAAACGAAAAACGAATGATGTTCTGCGTTGGAATGAATTGAATTGTTTGCAGGTTGGTATTAACACCGGCAGTTCTAAGCACATTCCAGTTGCGGTTGACATCCAGTTGGTTGGATGTTTGGAGCGAATCGGAAATACGATTGTATCGGGAACAGGAGGTCGGTGGCTTCAATAATCTGAAATGATTTGTAGCAACCAGGTTGTCTCCGAAAAACGCAGGATTTTCATTTTTTGTCCGGATGGCGTTTCCATAAGCATTGTGTATTTCAAGAATTTCTGCTGCCGGTTCGAGGAATGAAGGCCCTGCAGAATGGACAATGTAAGTGCTTGCTACATTATGAGAGCGAACAGCATCAGTAATATCTCGTGGAGAACAGATACCATCGTTGTTAAAATCCCTGGCTTCCAGGCCATCACGCTGAGCAAGATTAACCGGGTAAAAGCCCGTTCCTGCAGGGCTGGAAAAATAATTTCCCATATTCTGGAAAGTAGCCACACCCGATTCATTCATGCCGGACAGCGCCCCGATCATCCCTGCATATCCGAAAGTAATAAAAGACTGTTTTAGCGGGTCACCTGTCACCCAGATTACAATCAGGGCATTATTGATAAGAAAGGGATTGTTAACCCAGTCAAGATTTCGATCAATCACTGTTTCACCAAGCAGCTCAGGTGCATTTGCAGTGGCATCACCCCAGCTGGTGAGATTGGAGCATCCCGGACCATTGTGATACCATTTCTCTGAAAAGGCTGTAAAATCGGGGATCGAATTGGCAATCAGTATATCCTTGTAGGTCAGCGTGTCGTTAAGAACAGTCGAGAACAGATCAATATTGGCCATTTCCAATCCGTCAATCATCCCCTGGGCAATTTCAATGTATTTGTCGTCCACCACAAAATGCTCATCAAAGATTTGTCGAGCCTGGTTATAGCCCGCAACCCCGCCAAAAGCAGATGGGATAACATAATTTTCGAAAACCGGTTTGATTTGGTGACCAAGGAACCATCCGTAATTGAAACCATCTTCCCAATCCCAACCGCTACCCAACCAAATTGCCAGGTGGCCGTTAATTTGCAGCGTATCGGCAGCCACAAAAGGATTAGGTTTTGAAACGGCAGAACAGCATAATAGCAATAAAACAAGTGCAAGTTTTTTCATGATAATTTGAACTGAATTACTTTACAAAGTAAATGAATTTCAATCATAAATGAAAGCGGGATATGTTTTTTTTCACTAGTGTCCGTAAAACTAATTGGAGATTCCTAACCGCCAGCCGGCGGTGAGGAATCTCCTGCTCATTTTTAATTGATTTCATTTTTAATCGGACAATAGTGGTTTTTTAATAGTTTCATTATTATAAATTCTTTTCGGTGTTATTAACCATAACCATGGAAGCAAAGTTTAACTGTTGCTAATGTTGTTACCGAAATACCCTTTTAGAGTTCATCATAATCCCGCTTCAACCATTATCTTTGCAGAAAATTTCTAATTATGACCGAGCAAAAACCAGTAAGGGTGCGTTTTGCACCAAGTCCTACCGGGCCACTCCATATTGGCGGGGTGCGTACAGCACTTTACAATTATCTCTTTGCAAAACGAAACAAGGGTACTTTTTTGCTAAGGATCGAAGATACCGATCAACTCAGGTATGTTCCCGGAGCAGAGGAATACATCATCCGATCGTTGAAATGGTGTGGCATTGAATACGACGAAGGTCCTGATACCGGAGGGAAGTTTGCTCCATACCGACAGTCAGAACGCAAGGCTTTGTATGCACAATATGCTGATTTGCTTGTTTCTTCAGGGAATGCTTATTACGCTTTCGACACCCCGGAAGAACTGGAAACCATGCGTGAACGACTGAAAGCCGAAAAATCTGACAGTCAGCAGTATGATGTAAAAACACGCAATACAATGAACAATTCGCTGACAATGAGCGAAAAAGAAACCCGGCGAAGAATTGAAGGTGGCGAACCTTACGTAATCAGAATAAAAATACCGGAAGGCGAAACCATAGTTGTAAATGACCTTATCAGGGGAAGTGTAGAGGTGAAATCAGAACTCCTGGACGATAAGGTGCTTTTTAAATCCGACGGAATGCCCACTTATCATCTGGCTAATATTGTCGACGACCACCTGATGGAAATCAGTCATGTAATCAGAGGTGAAGAATGGCTGCCATCAGCACCGTTGCATGTGTTTCTTTATAAGTGTTTTGGATGGGAAGCACCGAAATTTGCTCATTTACCCCTGTTGCTTAAACCTGATGGAAATGGCAAGTTGAGCAAACGCGACGGTGATCGTCTGGGATTTCCTGTTTTCCCGCTGCAGTGGACTGATCCTGTTTCAGGTGAAATTTCAAGTGGCTACCGTGAATCAGGCTATTTTCCTGAAGCATTTATCAACATGCTTGCCCTGCTTGGATGGAATCCGGGTACAGAACAGGAGATTTTTTCATTAGAACAACTCGCTGAAGAATTCACCCTTGAGAGAGTAGGGAAGTCAGGCTCAAAGTTCGATCCGGAAAAAGCCAAATGGTTTAATCACAAATACCTGACAGAGAAAAGTGATGCCGAACTTGCTGTTCATTTTATGCCTGTCCTGGCGCAAAAAGGACTTACACCTGACCCTGCTTTTGTACAAAAAGTTGTGGGTATCATTAAAGAACGTGCAACCTTTATTACTGACTTTTGGGAACAATCCTCATTTTTCTTTATTGCTCCGCAGGAATACGATGAACAGGTAGTGAAAAAACGCTGGAAAGCAGATACAGGCCAGTTGATGAACAGCCTGAAAGAACGACTTGTGCAGTTGGAATCATTTACTGCTGAAAATTTTAAAGAAAGTGTCCATCATTTTGTTGAAGAAAAAGGTATTGGAATGGGCGTGGTTATGAATGCCCTCCGGCTGGTTTTAGTTGGTGGTGCTTTTGGGCCGGACCTGGCACTTATAGCCGGGATGATTGGGAAAAGTGAAGTGATAAACCGAATAGAAACAGGGATTTCAAAATTGGGCTAAAATGGCACAGATTGCACTGGAAAACATGGAGTTCTTTGCTTATCACGGCTGCTTCAGCGAAGAACAAATTATAGGAACCCGTTTTATTATTGATCTGTGGATTGACACCGATACTACAGAAGCTGAATACACCGACAAAATCACGCAAACCATCAATTATCAGGATGTTTATTTCCTGGTAAAAGAACAGATGATCATAAAATCAAAATTGCTGGAGCATGTCGGGAGAAGAATTCTTGATGCATTGACCGAAAAGTTTCCAAACGTGATTTCAGCCAGAATAAAAGTTTCAAAAATGAACCCGCCACTTGGTGGAAAAGTGGGTTGTGTGAGCATTGTCCTGTCAACATAATCTCATGAAAAAAACCGACGCCAGTTCAGACAATGCGATTTGTCCAAAATGCGGACGGTCGTTCACATGTAATCCATCAGGAAAATGCTGGTGCAGCAAGCTTACCATTCCTGCTGAAAACCTGCGGTTACTTAAAACAAAATATTCATCCTGCCTATGTCCTGAATGCTTACGGGAGTTTGCTGTAAAAAATCCTTGATTTTCAGTATGAATTCCAGATTTTGATTGAAAGGAATAATCCACAAATTTTTTATAGCTGAGGTAACCGGATTTTCACCCATTTGGGTGAAAATCCGGTCTCGATTAATCCGCTGTTAAAATCCTCAGCGGCATCATTAAATTTTTTAATCTTTTATTAATCAAATATATAGACACATAGAACCATTCTATTGCAGGTTGCTTGATGTTTTTGGCACGATAATTAAGCTTTTGGTTATACAAATGAAAAATAATGAAGCCATTAACAAATTGCTGGCATGAAAACGAAAAGGTATCTGTTCTGAATGTGTCAAAGCTGTATGATACTGATGCTGTAGAACGAGCTGCAAACACAGACAGGATGTTGTTCGTTTTTGAAAAATGTAATAAAACGAAAAAATAATCAGAAGGTAACAACTTAGATTGCCCCAAAACCTTTTCTCTGTTCTAAAGATCGTCCCGAGTTCGGGACGGTCTTTTTTACTTCAGGTGGTATCATTAATCGGGATTAAAGCACCAGAGTACTGGTCCGGATTACATTTAAGAAAAAACAAACAGATTTTGACAGGCAAGTTTGGGTTGATAGAAATTACCTGTCTATTCGTGCTTTTACGGGATTTTTCAATCCTGAAGCTTCAGTCAGTTCCATTTTTACCGAGCCAATAATAACTGCAGATTCGCCAAGAATTGGGATTTTATTTTCGTCATCTGTTACCCAGAGAGTCATTGGATAAGGATTGCTGAATACTTCACCGGTAGCTACCATAGGTTTAAAAGCAAGGCAACGAAATTTTCCAAGGTCGGTTTCCACAATTTGTTTTCCCTCAAATTGAATTACAGAAACATAAAGCGAGTCATCAAGGTAAAAATTGACCGAAATATGATCTCCTTTTTCCAGTGTATCGGCATTTAGTGTTCGGGCGTAATATGCAGCTGAAAGAATATCCTGAACGTAAGGTAAGATGGGATTTGTTTCACGCCGACTCACGGCAATACAATTTTTGTGGTCGAAATCTATATCATCATCCCGCACATATCCCCCTTCACGGGTACGCCTGACAAAGTGATGGGGCATCAGTGATTCTTTATCCATATAAGACTCGAACCGGTCACGCACTTTGAAAAAAATATCGAATGCTCTGTTGGATTTACCTGACCCGACAATATGATGGACTTCCCTGCCATCAAATTTCCGGTTTGTTTTTTTTACTTCGATCTCAGCAGTCCCTGCATTCACCTGTCCGGTGAGCAATGATTCGTAATAAACTCTGTATTTCAGCACTTCGCCAGTTTCCCAGGAATTATTTTCCAGTTTACGGTATTCAAAAACAGGATTATTCTGCGACACGGATGAAATAGCTGAGTGCAGGCAGATAACTAACAGAATCAATTTTAACCGGAAATCCATAAAAAACGAAATGCAGGGTTGTGTATTTAACACGTAAATCCTGAGAAAATTGCTCATTATGGTCAAAATCAAAGTACAGTTAATTGCTGGCTAAGAACAATTCTTAAAACAAAACTGAAAAAAATCAGGTGAATGTCCAGAATAGACCACCAAGTCAAATATTTCAACCAGCGACTACCACATTGATAATTTTGCCGGGTACTACAACAACTTTTTGCACACGCTTTCCTTCGATCCATTTTCTGGATTGATCGTGCTGCAAAACAGCTTTTTCGATTTCTGAAGGCGGGGTATTGAGCGGGAATTCTATTTTATATCTCATTTTTCCGTTGAAGGAAACCGGATACTCAAAGGTGTTTTCAATCAGGTATTTTTCATTATAATCCGGGAATACAGTGTGTGCAACACTACCTTCATTTCCAAGAAGCTGCCAGAGCTCTTCGGCGATATGCGGGGCATAGGGTGAAATAATTCTGACCAACGGGTCAAGCACCTGTCGTTTATGGCAGTTTAGCTCGTGAAGTTCGTTTACACAGATCATAAAATTACTTACTCCGGTGTTAAATGAAAAACGCTCTATGTCTTCTTTGATTCTTTTTATGGTCAGGTGAATAATTTTAAGTTCAGCAGACGTGGGTGTTTCATCTGTAACTCTGAACCGGTTGTTTTCGTCATGGAAAAGCCGCCATAATTTCCGCATGAAACGAAAGACACCTTCAATTCCGTTGGTGTCCCAGGGCTTTGATTGTTCTAATGGACCGAGGAACATTTCATAAAGACGAAGGGTGTCAGCGCCGTATTTTTGGATCAGGTCATCAGGATTTTGTACGTTGTATTTTGATTTGGACATTTTTTCCACTTCCCATCCGCATATGTATTTTCCGTTTTCGAGGATAAAATGTGCATCGGCGAGGTGATTTTGCCATTTTTTGAAGGCTTCAATGTCGAGTACGTCATTATGTACAAGGTTTACATCAACATGAATAGGATCGGAATAAAGCTCGCGTCCGGGAACATTTTTTGAGACAAAAACAGGAATGTTTTCCAGCGGTTCTTTTTCGACGAAAGCCGGAAGCTGTTCACCATTCAGAACCCTGCGGACTCTGTCCATTACCTGGTCCATTTCAAGCAGATCGCTAAGAGGGATAAGCAATAACTTAAGGCCTTTATTTTTACAATATTCTTCATAAGGTTCGGCAAGTTTTTCGAGGGATTGTTGCCGCTTGATTTCAATGATTAGTTCTGCATCCTTGCTGTAAAAATCGAATTTGCGATGGCCATCTCTGAAATTGCGGATAAAAGTTGTCCCTGTTTTGCCATCTTTAAGTTCTTCCCAAAGTAAAAATTCAGCCATTTTCTCAAGATTGGCACGATAGACGAAATTTGATCTGCCCTGGATCATTCCCTGGTTGATCATTTTCCTGAAAGGTTCATCCTTGCAGGTAAGGCCAATGTCGAAAAGAAACTTGTTCCAGAAGCGTGAGTAAATCAAATGACCCGTTCCATGCTCTGCTCCACCGATGTACAAGTCAACATCCTGCCAGTATTGGTTTGCTTCTTTGGAGAAGTATTCCAAGTTGTTGTGAGGGTCCATATAACGCAGATAATACCCGCTTGATCCGGCAAAACCGGGCATGGTATTGGTTTCGAGCGGGTAACCGTCTTTAGTTTTCCAGTTATCTGCTCTGGCCAGAGGGGGTTCACCGGTATCAGTTGGTAAAAATTTATCTACAGGAGGAAGATGGAGTGGCAGCTCATTTTCGTCGAGTGTATAAGGCATGTCGTTTTTGTAGTAAACAGGGAAAGGTTCTCCCCAGTATCGTTGTCTGCTGAAAATAGCATCCCGCAGACGATAATTAACTTTTCTTTTACCAATTCCAAGCTCTTCGATATGTTCGATGATGCGATGGATAGCCTCTTTTACTTCAAGTCCTGAAATTATTCCCGAATTAATTATTTTTCCTTCCTTGGCATCATATGATTCGTCCCACTCTGCAGGATTTGTCATTATTTCTCCGGGTTTTTTTACTACCTGAATTATGGGAAGCAGAAAATGCTTTGCGAATACAAAATCACGGCTGTCGTGAGCCGGTACAGCCATTATTGCTCCTGTACCATAACCCGCCAGTACGTAATCGGCAATATAAATTTTCATTCTTTCCCCGTTGAGCGGATTGATGGCAAATGAACCGGTAAACACACCGGTTACTTTTTTCACTTCGGTAATACGCTCACGTTCTGAACGAATCTTGGTTTTTTCGATGTATTCTCTGACAGGGCCACGGTTTTGGGGAGTGGTGATGTGAATAGCAAGCTCATGCTCTGGTGCAAGTACCATGAAAGTAGCACCATACAGAGTGTCTGGACGGGTAGTAAAAACCTCAATTTCTTCCTTGTGATCCTCAACTTTAAATTTCACTGTTGCTCCTTCTGAGCGACCAATCCAGTTACGCTGAATGTCTTTAATGGATTCGGACCAATCCAGTCGTTCGAGACCTTCGAGCAATCGTTCGGCATAGGCAGTGATTCTGAGTGACCATTGACGCATGAGTTTACGTTCTACCTTGTGCCCTCCGCGTACCGATAATCCTTCACAAACTTCATCATTGGCCAGCACAGTTCCCAGATCAGGACACCAGTTTACCATTGTATCTGAAAGAAAAGCCAGGCGATAGTTCATAAGCATCTCCTGCTGCTCTTTCCCGGTCATCGAATTCCAAATCTCCGGAGTAAAAGGATCGTGGTCATTGCAGTGAGCTTCGATGCCAGTATTTCCGTATTTTTCAAAATGAGCGATCAGTGTGCTGATCGGCTGGGCTTTATCTGATTTTTTATCATACCAGTGGTTAAAAAGCCGGATAAATGTCCATTGTGTCCATTTATAGTATTTGGGGTCGCTTGTGCGTATTTCGCGGTCCCAGTCGTAACTAAAACCAATTTTATCAAGTTGTTCGCGATAACGTTCAATATTTTTATTGGTAGTAATTTCGGGATGCGTACCGGTTTGAATGGCATATTGTTCGGCAGGCAATCCAAATGCATCGTATCCCATGGGATGTAATACATTATAACCCTGAAGCAATTTGTATCGGGCATAAATGTCGGATGCAATGTAACCAAGTGGATGTCCGACATGCAATCCGGCACCAGAGGGATAAGGAAACATGTCGAGCACGTAATATTTGGGTTTTATTGATTGATTATGGGTTTTAAAAGTATGATTTTCAGCCCAGTAACGTTGCCATTTTTTTTCAATTTCAGAAAAATTATAATCCATCTTTGGTTAGGTTTTTCAAATTTCAGCGTGCGAAAATACGAAAAGTATCCCAAAAGAAATTTCAGTTTGTTTTACTGCACCGCCTCTCAGCGACTTTTCACGTTTAAAATATTATTTTTGCAGAAAATAAATATGACATGAAGAAAAGTTTGTTTTTGTTTTTGCTGGCCGGATTACTTGCGGCCTGCACCGGTAAGAAGACTGAAACCCGGCAAAAAACCCCTGATAGTGATCTGGTTTTGTCGAAAGAGATTTCTTCGGAAGTCCAATCTGATTCTGTGGATTATCAGGAAGAAGAATCAACTGGTTTTTTGACCGAAGTAGATGTCGAAGAATATAATCGCCGGAGAGGGACTGATGAATTTCATTACAAAAGGGGATTAGTTCTTTACGAGATAAAAAATTATTCAGAAGGAATTAAGGAATTTGACACCGTCATCAAAATTTCGCCAAACCTTGGTTCAGCATACGTAAATCGTGGCAAAGGCTTTATCCAGCTTGAGGAATACCAGAAAGCCCTTGCTGATTTTCAAAAAGCAGTTGCCATTGATCCATCCGATTCTACCGCTTATCTCAACCTGGCCATAGCTCATTATCAACTTAATGATTTTAACGGTTGTATTGAGGCGAATACACGCCTGCTTGAACTTTCCCCCAACAATGTGATGGGATATTTCAACCGCGGAACTGCCTATGGTAAAATCAATGATTTTCGTAATGCAATTGCTGATTTCAACAAGGCTATACAGATTGATCCGGGCTATACCGAAGCGTATTTCAACCTTGGACTGGCGTATTATTGGTCAAACGATAAAGTACACGCCTGCCAAAACTGGGCAAAGGCACGAAATCTTGGATCACAAAAAGCAGCAAGAGTCATAGAAAAATATTGCCGGTAAAAAGAATAGCCTGCCTGTGTTTTGGGGAAATTTTATCAACATTTAATTCCTGCCAAGGTATGAAGAAAATTAACCGTTTGATGCTCATTCTGTCACTGTTGATACCGCTGTTGACTGCAGCACAGAACAACGAGCCATCGTCATTGGTACAATCATTAAAAAATCATTTGGCTATACTTGCTTCAGACTCTCTTGAAGGAAGAGGATTGGGTACAGACGGGAGGATTAAAGCAAGAACGTATATTGAAAATCATTTTAAAAAAGCCGGTCTTTTAACTTATGATGATGACTATTTTCAGAATTTTGAGATGCGCTTTTACCTGATAAACCTTATTGGGACTAATGTCATTGGTTATCTGCCGGGAAACGATCCGGAACTGAAAAATGAATTCATTGTGATTGGTGCCCATTACGACCATCTCGGGTATTATCTTGAAAACAATGAAAAAGTAGTTTTCAACGGTGCGGATGACAATGCTTCAGGGGTTGCTACCCTGCTTGAACTTGTCCGGTATTTCTGTGCAAATCCTTATTTGACCGGCCGAAGCCTGCTGTTTATTGCGTTTGATGCTGAGGAAAGCGGATTGATTGGCTCCAAACACTTTGTCAGTGAGAATATCAAATTTGAAATGAAGAGCCTCAAAGCCATGTTCAGTCTTGATATGGTGGGTATGTACTCGGCCAATCAAGGGTTGAGCCTTCATGGAATAGCAGCCATCAGAGGCGGAAAAGAACTGGCCAGTGCAATTGCTGAAAAGCAAAAGATCATTCTTCAGAACACCACCGGCAGAATTACTTCAGGAACCGATACAAAACCTTTTGGCGATGCAGGCATTCCCGCTGTTCATGCTTTTACGGGACTTAAATCACCCTATCATAAGCCTGAAGACGACTACGATTTGCTCGATTATGAAGGCATGGCAAAAATCTCTCTTTATCTCAGGGAACTTATTACACAAATGTCACTGCTTCCTGAAATTCAACCCGCTTTTCCGGTTAAAAATGAGAAGAAAAAACAACCAGTAAAATTTAATTGGGGAGTAATTGCACATGCTGGCAGCTCTCACAATATATATCCTGACGAATTTTTCAGAGCAAAAAACGTTTTTGCAGGTAGTGCAGGACTCTTTATGCAATTGCAAACACCCGGTTCATTTTACCTTCAGCCAGAACTTTTATACGACTATAACGGCAGTAAATCTGAAAACGGAACTTTCAGAAGACATACCCTTACAATCCCGCTGAACATTCAGTATAATCTGGCAAAAGCTACAAAAGGTCAGTACCGGATTTATCCTTTTGCAGGTGTTTACTATCGTTATACTTTTCTTGGTGAAAACGATTTTGACGGATTGAATTATGCAGATGTTTTCGAAACACAGGAATGGGGTTTAAACTTAGGGTTTGGAATGAATGTAATGGGATTACACCTTGCCTGGACCTGGCGAAGAGGGATCACCAATATTTACCGTAATACCGGAGCAAATATTTTCAATTCAGGTAGTTATTTTACTGTTGGATACAGGTTTTAAACCAACATCCAAAACAAGGATTATTTGCTTCGATTAACATTTTTCCTAAAATCCGGAAAATGTATCAATAATCTGCATTATCTCTTTCGACGTGCGATTTCCTTTTTAATAAGCGACAGTTCACGTCCGGTTTGTCCTTTCACTGAAGTATTTTCCTCAGCCCGACGAACGAGATAGGGAATCACATGTTTTACAGGTCCGTAAGGGACATATTTGGCAACATTGTATCCGGCATGTGCAAGGTTAAAGCTGATGTGGTCGCTCATGCCATAGAGCTGCGAAAACCAGATACGAGGATCATCTTTGGCAAGATTGTGCCTGGCCATAAGTTCACAAAGATAAGACGAGCTGTATTCGTTGTGCGTTCCGTTGAAAATTGCGATTCTGTCAATGTGCTCAATACAAAATTTGAGGGCTGCATTGTAATCATGATCGGTATGTTCTTTGTCAGGCTGAACAGGGGAAGGATAACCCATGTGTGCTGCCCGTGCACGCTCTTTTTCCATATATGCGCCGCGTACAAATTTTGCTCCCAGGAAGTAATTCCCATCAACAGCCATCTGATAGGATTTTTTCAGAAATTCAAGCCGGTCGTGACGATACATTTGAAAAGTATTGAATACAATGGCACGATTACGGTTGTATTTGGCCATCATGGCATTTACCACTTCGTCAATAAAATTTTGATACCAGGAGTCCTCAGCGTCAATCAGAATGGAAACATTTTTTTCATAAGCAGTTTTACAAAGTAACTCAATGCGTTGTCTGAATTTGTCCGCTCCGGCAGCTTCGTCAGGTGTCAACTGTTCACCGGCACTTACTTTGGTAAGTAAAGAGATGGTAGTGAAAGCCGTTGGTTTGAAAACAGCAAACGGAATTTTGGGGTTTCCTTCAGCATTTTCGATTGTGCGTAATGTCTCTTCAAGGGCAAGCTGAATACCTTCCTCCGAATCAGTGCCTTCGACCGAGTAGTCGAGAATAGCTTTTACGTTGGCCCTGTTTAGTGTTTCTACTGTGGGAATACATTCTGAAATCGTTTCGCCACCCACAAATTGTTTGTAAATGGTTGGTTTTATAAACCAATTGAGCGGAAAGCCGATTTTAAAAAGCGACTGGGTAAGTTTACCCCCTGCTTTCACGAGCCAGTTATGAGCCAATGCGCTAAATAAAAGGTAAGATTTTCGAAGTTCACTGTTGCTTTTATTTCTGAATACAATTTCAGTGTTTTGAAAATTAATCATGGATTTTTTTTGCAAAAGTAAACAAGTGGTTTCACACCGGATAAATTTTTGTAAATCAAAGTAAACGTTTAAGATAGAATGGATTCGGCAGTATGTTTCATTAATCCCTTTGAATCAAACCGAATACGGACATTAAGACATTAATTTACTTTTGGCATCATGAATAAGCGGGAAAAATTTAAAGCACATTTAGCTCTGGCGATAACCACTATTATTTTTGGTATAAATTACTGGGTATCAAAAGGATTAATGCCGGATTATCTGAATCCGCCACAGTTGGTTTTGTTGCGTGTAGTTGGAGCTTGTATGCTGTTTTGGGGACTTTCTCTTGTGACCAGAGCTGAAAAATTGCTGAAGAAAGACTTTTGGATTATTGCCATTGCCGCCTTTTTTGGTGTTACCGTAAATCAATTGTTGTTCTTCATCGGGTTAAATCTTTCCACACCGGTTGATGTAGCTATCATTCACGTTTCGAATCCAATCTTTGTGTTGATTTTTGCTGCGCTGATGATCAGGGAAAAGATAACACGTTTTAAGATTGCAGGAATTATAACTGGAGCTGCCGGAGCTGTTGTGCTTATTACCTATCGCGGGAATATCTCTTTTTCATCAGCTACCTTTACAGGCAATCTGTCAGCATTGCTCAATACGCTGGCATATGCTGTTTATTTGGTAATGATAAAACCCATAATGGCCAGATATAGGCCGGTTACAGTGATGAAATGGGTTTTTCTGACAGGGTTGGTGACATCATTGCCATTTACGATTAAGCCGGCTTTCAGTTTGTCTTTTGATACATTTACACCCTACATTTGGTTCTCGTTGTTTTTTGTAATCGTTGTAACTACTTTTATGGCTTATCTTTTTACCATCTATGCGCTGAAGTACATTGAAGCAAGTGTGGTGAGCTATTATATTTACCTTCAGCCTGTTATTGCAACACTCCTTTCGTTTTGGCTGGGGCAGCAATTATTGTCGTGGCCACATGGTATGGCTGCTGCAATGATCTTTTTAGGTGTTTATCTGGTTTCAGGAAAAATAAGGACTAATCGAACCGCCATTTCTGCAAAGACCTAAATACTATTCATATTAAAGAATGCTGGCAGGAAGTGTTAGTAAAATCATATTTTTATCCATCTACAGGCAGACATTTTATTTTCTTCATCATTTGAATGCTTTTTTTCTGCTTATTCTGACTGAGATCATTGGGGAATAGTCTGAAAACCGGTTGAACAAATTTCAGAAACAAATCAGCTATTTTTCGCAGTATCTTTTTATCACGTTATAGGCATCAGTAATACCCAGTTCACCGGCTTTACTGAGATCGAAACAGGCTTCTTGATTTTGTTTCAGGTAAATAAGGGTTAAAGCGCGGTTGTAAAAAGCTTCGGCAAAATCTGGATTGAGGGCGGTGGCAATGGAATAATCCTGAATAGCACCTGCAAAATCACGCATGCGGTTTTTAATGTTTCCACGGTTATAGTATGCGTAACTCATTTTTGGGTTGAGTTTTATGACCTGGTCATAATCACGGATAACCGGCGTAAAATCGGGGAGATAAATCTCCTGGTTATTTTTCACGGGTGTTGAACCATCTGCGGTAAGAATCATTTCTGTGTTGGTTTGTTCGAGTGAGTACTGATGCTCGATCAGTTCAAACAAAACATTTGCTCTGTTGAAATATGCTTCGGCATAATCAGGTTTTAAATCAAGTACCCGATCGTAGGCAACCAGAGCTTCGCTGTAGTTCATCGACATCCAGTTGATGGTTCCTTTGAGGAAATAGTTGTCGGCATCAAATGGATTGAAATACATGATACTGTCAACTTTATTGGCGATCAACAGTTTTTTTTCTTCCGGGATGCTTATGTTTTCTATTGTCAACCCGAGTGAAAAGGAGTCGTTGTTGTAAACAAAGTTGTTTAGCGGCGGATGAATATATCCGGTACGCTGTTGTTCTGCAAGAATTATGTCTGAATCATAATACCGGATGGTTATGTTGGGTTGTAATCCGATGAGTACACGTTGATGCTGAATTCTTCCGTCTGCAGGGTTATAGGCATTAAAGTCAGCTTCAAATTCAATGATTTTTTTCAGATAAGATGAGTCAGCAGAATATTGTTCATTAATGAAGCCGAAATCAGCTCCATCATTCACTGCTTCAATGATGGCCATTGCTGTATCGTAGTCTTTGCCCGCTTCTTCAAAATCTTTCAGTTGCTGTCTTGCTGAAGCTCGTCCCATGAAGGCAGCGGCAAAATCAGGGAAAAGCCTGATAGCTCCTGTAAAATCATTAACTGCATCCTGAAAGTTATTCATGTTTGCCTGAACAATAGCACGATTATACCAGGTAAAAACATTATTTGGATTAATTTTCAATACTTTATCGAAGTCATCAAGAGCTCCTGAGAAATCTTTTCGGCTGGCTTTGATAAGGCCGCGATTGTACAAGGTCAGATCGTTAAATGGATCGAGTTGGATTACTTTGTCGAAATCAGCGATCGCTCCTGTTGTATCCCCAATATTAAGCAAGGCTGCTGCGCGATAAAAATAGGTAAGGGGGTTATTTTCTTCCAGCTTAATGGCATGATCGAAATCCATGATTGCCTTGTCAAACCGGCCGGCTTCTTTATGTAAAAGACCGCGTCTGATAAAGGCTTCTGTAAAATATATATTCAATCGAATGGCCTGATTGCAGTCATTTATAGCAGCGTCCAGATCGCCCATCAGGCCCTTGGCGGTTGCCCGATTAAGGTATGCATGTCCGATATCTGGCCGCAATAAAATCAAGGTATCGAAATCGCCGATGGCACCTGCATAATTCTTCATTCTGATTTTTGTAACACCCCGACTAAAAAGTACATTAGGGTCATTAGGCCGGCGATCAAGAGATTTTTGAAAATCAGTCAGTGCACTCGAATAATCGTACATGCTGGATTTGACAACCCCCCGGTAATAATAAGCTTCAGGATTATAACTGTCGAGCATGATAGCACGTGTAAAATCATATTCTGCACCTTTCAGGTCGCCAAGCGAAAATTTAGCACGCCCTCGGTAAAGATGTGGTTCTGCAAGATCAGGACGTGCACGAATCAGGACATTGAAAGTATGAATAGCTTCGGTGTACTTTTCACTGGCCAGCTCACCAATTCCCTTTTTCATAAAATATTCCACGTTTAGCTGGGCCGGCAGTATTACTGGTAAAAGCACCAACATGAACGACAATATGATTATTCGGGTTTTCAAGAAGAGTATTTTCCTGCTGATTTTTCTTTAGAAAGTTATTTGGTCATTTTTCATTTTGCACGGATGATTGGAATCCGGTCAGGGGTGTTTTCATTCTTTGGTTTTTTCAACAAGCCGGATGTCCGAAATAACCATTTGTTTGTCAACAGCTTTGCACATATCGTAAATGGTCAGCAGGGCAATACTTGCTGCAGTGATTGCCTCCATTTCAATACCTGTTTTCCCAACGCACCTGGCAAAAGTGGTAACCGCAACGCCTTTTTCTTCCAAAACTGTTGATACATCTAGTTTTGTGATTGGCAACGGGTGACACAGCGGAATGAGATCGCTTGTTCGTTTTCCTCCCTGTATCCCTGCAATTTCGGCAATGGTAAGCACATCTCCTTTTTTGAGCTGATTTTGTCTGATCAGTTGAACAGTATCGGGTGCCAGATAAATAAATCCTTTGGCAACAGCAGTGCGCATTTGATCTGGTTTGTGAGTCACATCAACCATATTGGCTTTTCCGTAGTCGTTGGTATGCGATAATTTTTTTTCCATAAAAACTGATAGATTTAAATCATGTTTAGCCACCAATGTTGCTAAATTGTTTCGAATGATTTGCAGTACCGGAAACCGGCTTATTTTCGACTGCCAGTCGAATGGCTTTTTCAGCACCCAGACTGCGGACATCATAAGAAAGATCGCTGAATAAGCAGGGGAGAATTTTTCCGTCAGAAGTCAGCCTGATTCTGTTGCAGTGCCTGCAGTCTCCTCCACTTCCGCCTTCCACTACGCTGAAACTACCTGTTTCAAGATTCATTTCCCTGATAAATCTGACCTGCAGATTATTTTCATTGCAAAATTTCCTCACCGCTAAAGCATCCGGTTCGGTGGATGATTTTTTAACTACACAATTAATTTTGATAGGAGAAAGACCCGATTTCCGGGCTGCGTCAATACCCCTGAAAACATCTTCAATATTACCAAGACGGGTAATCTGTCGGTATTTTTCAGGGTCTGTTGTGTCAAGACTGATGTTAACCCGCTGCAGTCCGGCTTTGAAAAGCTGAGAAGCATATTTGTCCAGTAGGGTTCCGTTGGTCGTCATCGAAAAATCTTTAATTCCATTTATTTCTCCGATCATGGTTACAAGGTCGATAATGCCTTTGCGAACCAATGGTTCACCACCTGTCAGCCGAACTTTGTCAATTCCCATAGCGACAGCAGTTTTAGTTATTTCAACAATTTCATCGAAACTGAGAATATCCTCATGGCGCAACAATTTAACCCCTTCCGGTGGCATACAGTAAACACATCTCAGATTACATCTGTCAGTAACTGAAATGCGCAGGTAGTTTATTTTTCTGTTAAAGCTGTCGAACATCAATCATTTCTCCTGTTTTAAGTGTGGTTTTTCCAATTTCCAAAGCGACGATTCCATTCGCAGCTACGTAAGAATGAATATGGGCAGACCCGTGATAGTTGACCGGAAAAACTTTTCCTTCCCTGATTTCGACAGGAAGCAGTGTTTTGCGGTTGGATTTTTGTCTATTGTAAGATTGTCCCATCGGAAGATTTAGCATACCGGGCTTGAAACTATGACCCATTAAATGATAAATCAATGGTTTAACCAGCAACTCGAACTGCACAAAGGAAGAAACGGGATTCCCCGGTAATCCAAAAATGTACTGATGATTACGAACGCCAAAAACTGTTGGCCGACCAGGTTGAACGGCAATGCTTTTAAACAGGATATTTACACCTAGTTCCTGTAACACTTTTGGTACATAATCGAATTCTCCCATTGATACCCCTCCTGAAAGAAGGACAATATCAGCGTGAGCAAATGCCTCTTCCAGTTTTTGTCGTGTGTCAGCTTCGGTATCTTTAGCAATACCAAAATACTCAAATTCAGCTCCAATGGTACGAATTTGGGCAATGGTCTGTGTAGCATTGCTGTTTCTGATTTGCGCTCTATCTGGTGTAATTTCCGGTTCAACCAGTTCATTACCGGTGGAAATAACAGATATCAGAGGTTTTCGGTAAACCAACGGATTTGTATATCCAAATGAAGCCAAAACAGCTAATTCCTGAGCCCTGAGCAGGGTTCCTTTTTTCAGAACAACCTGACCGGCAGAAATGTCTTCAGCCAGAAAGCAGATATTTGGTGATGTCTTTTCACCAGTAAAACGAATTAGGTTTTCTGTGATTTTTTCTGTTTGTTCTACCATAATCACTGTATCTGCTCCCTCAGGAACCATAGCTCCGGTCATGATTTTGGCGCATTGGCCCTTCCCTATTGATAAGGATGGAATTTGACCGGCAGCGACTGTTTCCACCAATTTCATTTCACTGCCAAGGTCAGCTTTTCGGCAGGCATATCCGTCAACAGCACTTTTGTTGAACGGTGGCATGTTCATGTCTGCAGTGACGTCCTGAGCCAGAATGCACCCGACAGCGTCAATCAAAGGTTTCGTTTCTGTACCCAGAACGTTAGCCGAATCGATAACAATCTGATAAGCTTCTTCGTATGGGATCATCATTCAGTTTTTTACAAAAGTAACTGCTTTTGTGGTTCTTTGTTGTGAATTGGCACGGTCATTTATCCGGCCGGGGCTGAACAATTTTTCATTGAAATGGGTTCAGCAAATCCAAATTGTTTAATTTTGCAAATGAGTATTATTTACTTTAAATTTTTAATTATGAAAACAAAATTTTTGCTAATGTTTGCAGCTCTTTTCGGAGTGTTCTTATTTAACAGTTGTGATGAAGACCTCCTGGACATCACCGAAACCTTTACCTATGAAACCGAAATGGTTATTCTGTCAGATGATCTTACTTTTTCCAAAACAGAAGACGTTGACATGACTGCCAGTGAGGATCTCATTGAAAAATATGGTGAGAAAATAAAAGATATTGAGATTGAAGAAGTAACTTATTGGCTTACTGCATTTAACGGGAGTGAAGAACAAAAAATCATTGAATCGTCGCTTGTTGTTGCAGATGAAAACGGAGCTGATCCAAAAAACATTGTTACGATCAATGATGTATTGCTACAGCCATTGATGAACAATGAAACAGAACTTACTGTAAACGTTGAAGGAATTGACAGATTATCCAGCCTGATGGAAACTCCCCCGCACAAGTTACAACTGATCTTTAATACCACCACAAATGAGGCACCACTGGATTTTACGGTAAAATTCAAATTTAAAGTCAAAATGACTGCTAATCCGCTGGAATAGAAAAAGGGTTAAAGATGAAAAGCTGATTTGAATTTTTCGACATAATCGAGCTTTTCCCATGCAAAAAATTCAACGGTCTTGAATATTTTTTCAAGGCCGTTTATTTTTTTTCTGTACGTTGTTTCATCTTCATAGTAAACTTCTACTTCTTCGGTGTAATGATCTCTTCCGAAATGGCCATAGGTGGTTGTTCTGAGAAAGATTGGATTTTTCAGTCCAAAACGACGGATGATAGCATAGGGTGTCAGGTCATAAATTTGTCCGACAATTTTTGAAATCTGACTGTCTTTCATGCGGATACCTTTGTCAGCATTCACTTTGGCAGTGCCAAACGTATTGATATACAAACCAACCGGTTTGGATACGCCGATAGCATAGGCGACCTGAACCAGGACTTCATCAGCAACACCTGCGGCTACAAGATTTTTAGCTATGTGGCGTGCGGCATAGGCTGCCGAACGGTCTACCTTCGAAGCGTCTTTTCCGGAAAAAGCACCTCCGCCATGTGCTACCTTACCACCATATGTGTCTACAATGATCTTGCGACCGGTAAGACCTGTATCTCCGTGAGGGCCTCCGGTAACAAACTTTCCGGTTGGATTTACCAGTAGAGTGAAATCATCTTTGAATAAATGTCTGTATTTGGCAGGGCTTTCTTCAATTGCTCTGGGGATAAGGTACATCTTTATGTCAGCAGTGATTTTTTCCTGCATGGCTTTATCTGAGCCGAAATCGTCATGAAGTGTTGAAACGACAATGGTGTCAATGCGAACGGGCTCATTATTATCATCATATTCGATGGTAACCTGTGATTTGGAATCGGGACCGAGATATGTCATCACTTTACCTTCTTTGCGGATGGCTGCCAGTTGTTGAAGAAGAATATGGGCAAGTTCAATCGGCAAAGGCATCAGATTGTCCATTTCCCGCACGGCATAACCAAACATCATTCCCTGATCTCCGGCCCCCTGATCTTCTACACGCTGTCTTGATACTCCCTGATTGATATCATCCGATTGTTCGTGTATGGTGGAAATAACTCCGCAGGAATTTCCCTCAAACCGATAGGAGGGTTTGGTGTAACCAATGGTGTTGATTTGATGACGCACAATGTCCTGAACATCAACATAACCTGTGGTTCTGACTTCGCCGCTTACTACAACCAATCCGGTTGTTACCAGTGTTTCGCAGGCAACTTTTGAATCGGGATCGTGGCGTAAAAACTCGTCAAGCAATGCGTCTGATATCTGATCGGCAACTTTATCGGGATGCCCTTCCGACACTGACTCTGAAGTAAATAAATAGCTCATTTGATTTAAATTTTTAATAATAAGAAAATTTATAAACTGGGGGACAATGACGATTGGCAGGATGTTAAAACATTTGTTTTAGCATTTTTTTTAATGGTTGCAATCAATCAAATCTCTCCATTATCCTGCTGAACAAGGCTGTTCATACAAGCGGCGACAAAAGTATTAAATTTTTTGATCGAAAACAGTATTTAAATTTATTTTAAACTGTTTAAAAAACAGTAATCATGAAGGACTATTTAGTAAGCTCCCTGAACACCTGTTCTAAAGAGTTTGTCTGTTTTTGCATGGTGAGAACGGTTACTTCCTCATCCACAGCCAGATTAAATATCGCAGGACGGATGTCAACATTTGCCGGACAGGTGATTTGCCATGTATTCAGTCCGGTTTCAATGGCCTTTTCCACTTGATTCAGGGACTTTATTTTATTTGAGTCAACAGATTTGCTGAACTCAACAATGAGTATCTCTTTTCCAATGCCAAAATGCTGCAGTTTATTGGTTTCTTCATCTGCGACAATACGACCGTTGTTGATAATAATCACTCTGTCGCAAATGGCTTCTACTTCCTGCATGATATGGGTCGAAAGCATGATGGTTTTATTCTGGCCGATCTCGCGTATCAAATTTCTGATTTCGACAATTTGGTTTGGATCAAGGCCGGTTGTAGGTTCATCAAGAATGAGCACCTGAGGATGGTGGATCAGTGCCTGAGCCAAACCGACACGTTGCCGGTAACCTTTTGACAACATTCCGATTTTTTTCTTTTGTTCCACTTTCAGACCGGTCAGTTCTATCATCTCTTCCACCCTTTTTGTTTTCTGGGGAAGTTTAAAAATACCGGCAACAAACTCAAGGTATTCTTTGACGTACATTTCGGTGTAAAGCGGGTTATGCTCGGGCAAATAGCCAACAAGCCGGCGCACTTCAAGTGCATTTTCGAGCACATCAAAACCGTTAACTGTAGCTTTGCCTGAGGACGGCGGAATGAAACAGGTAAGTATTTTCATCATGGTTGATTTTCCGGCTCCGTTTGGACCAAGAAAACCAACGATTTGACCCGATTTTATGCCAAAGCTTACTTCATCCAGTGCTTTTTGTTCACCGAATAATTTCGAGATTTTATCAACAACAACAGACATGGAAAGGGAGTGAAATATGTGATCTGGAATAAAAGATGCCGGCCTGTTCTGAAAAACATGGTCGGCATTGTTTATTAATCGTTTAGCATTAGTGGCATGATGAGCATGAGGATGTCTTCGTTGGGACGATCCTCATCATAAATTGGCTTAATCAGGCTGGCACGATTGGGTTGCGACATTTCGAACATCACTTCACCGGAATCAAGGTTGTTGAGCATTTCGGATAAAAATTTGGAATTGAAACCAATGTCCATGTCTTCGCCATCATAATTACAGGTAAGAATTTCACGTGCTTTGTTGTTAAAATCGGCATCCTCTCCCGAAATGATGAGCTGACGACCGGTAATGGAAAAACGCAGTTGGTGGGTAGATTGACTGGCATAGATTGACACCCTTTTGATGGCATTGAGCAATGGTGTCCGCTCAATTTGCAATTTGTTTGGATTGTCGGTCGGAATAACCGCAACATAATTCGGGTATTTGCCTTCGATAAGTTTGGATATCAGATTGATGCGACCAAATGAGAAAAACGTGTTTTTTCGGTTGTAAATAATTTTTACCGGCTGATCTTCAACACCCAGAAGGTTTTTGATCTGATTGAGCGGTTTGGTCGGAATAATGAAAGAATCTTCGGTTTCAACAGTGATATCTTTCCTCGTGTACCGTACGAGTTTGTGTGCATCTGTGGCCACAAATGATGTGTTTTCGGGAGTCATCTCGAGAAAAACACCGGTCATTACAGGGCGCATTTCGTCGTTACTGGCCGCAAAAACTGTTTTGGAAATAGCCTCTGAAAGCACGATGGAATTGATTGTAAATTCATTGCCGTCATCAATGACTGGAGTTTCAGGAAAATCTTCCCCATTGTGTCCGTTCAGGTTATATTCTCCATCACCAGCCATCATTTTTATAGCAAAAGTTTTTTGATTTACATCAAAGGTGACAGGCACATCAGGCAGTGTTTTCAGGGTTTCGAGCAAAATTTTTGCAGGAATAGCCACAATACCGGGCTCATCAGCCATCGTTACTTTTATCTGAACAGTCATCGTTGACTCAATGTCAGAGGTGGTGATTTTGAGGTCATCATCGTTGAGGTTAAAAAGAAAATCGTCGAGGATGGGCAGTGAGTTGTTTGCTACCAACACGCCGCTGATTGCCTGCAAATTCTTCAAAAGAAAAGTACTGGATACAATGAACTTCATTTTTTATCTGATTTATGGATTAATTATTATCTCTTAATTGACAGACCTGTTTGCTTAAAATTTGATTGCCACAATATTACACAAAAATTTAAGATCGTTGCAAAGGTATTTATCCTTTTTTTCAACCTTTTGTTAATAACCAACAGTCATATTTTCCCTCTCTCCGGCAAAAGTGTGCAAAGATAAACACTGTGATTTAAAGGATAATAAAAATAAATATTATTTATTTAAATGATTGATAAAGAAATAAATACTATTTTGATTTCTTTTTAATGCTAAATTTTGATTCCTGATTGTGCAAAAGACGATAGATGTTTTTCCGGTGTGTGATGGGTACAAAAATTCCGACAAAAATGGCCAGCAAAATCAAGGGTGTGGAATGAGGATTAAAAAATAAAAGGACTATTATGGGGAACAAAACAGAAGCAGTGATGGATGAGAAAGAAACGTATCCGGTGATGACCAGGAAAAAAATAAAAATAGCGACCGTTACAATCACAGCAACAGGATACAGAGCAATACCCACCCCAAGCAATGTTGCAATTCCTTTTCCTCCTCTGAAACCAGCAAACAGTGGAAAAACATGGCCGATTACCACAGCAACTGCCAAAGCAATTCGAATCAGGTCGGTCTGAAGCCCTGAATAATGTGCAATCGGCAAAAATTGTAACAGGTAAACAGCAAGCCAGCCTTTAAATACGTCGAAAAGTAGTACCGGTATTCCTGCTTTAAGCCCTAATACCCTGAGCGTATTAGTAGCACCGGCATTCCCACTGCCTTCATTTCTGACATCAATTCCCCAGAAAACTTTACCTATCCACACTGCCGATGGAATGGAACCGAGAAGATATGCCACAAGAACAGCGGCTGTAATGTACAAGATGTCATTCGTCATAAGTTGAATTTTCGGATTTGATTTGTTGAATATTTCGTAAAAAACGGTTTTTTGCTCCTGATTCTGCAGGAACAAAGCGATATGCAGCGTTGTCTTTTCCTTTTTTAATTTTTTGTTTATCAGGTTTTATCTCACGAAGGGTGGAATTAAAATCACTTCTTGACGATGATGCCTGCATCAAATTTCCTTTATAGTTGAAAAAATACCAATGCCCCCGGTCAACTTCCAGGTAAATATTGAGTTCGTCACCGCTTCTGCGTCTCACTAACTGTATGTGCCCGTCAAAATATTTGTAAACCGGATTGCCATTAATCATTCCAACCCCTACAGGTCCGTGAGAGATGAAAGATCGTGAATCGGGGTGGTAGGTCATTTTTACATTGTTGAAAATAAAATTTTTGGTCATGCTGTGCGGTAATTGACGAATAGAACCAAACAAAAGCTGATTGGTAAAAACACGCTCTGCTTCTGACTTTCCCAGCAAGTCATTATACGATTCCTGAATCAGCGGATCGTTGATATCAACAGGAGTTTTATCCGCCTGAGAAAAGTCTTCAACCATCAGGTTAAGGGCATCATCAGAAAAGAAAAAATCAACCGTCATCATTACATCGAAAATAGTTGAATCGGGAATGATAAAATGATCTACCTGTCCAAAAAGGGTCAATTTTACCTGACCCAAATCCTGCCCAAAGGTGAATCTTCCTTTCCCGCTGATCATGCACTGGTCAACGTCCCATTTGAGATACGACGGATTTGTTTTTTGACTTTCATCCTGCTGAGATTGATTATTATTTTCAATAATCAACGCACTTCCGTTTTTCAGGGTTTTCAACACTCCACTTACTGAAAAAAGCAACGAATCGCTGTAATAGGAACGTCGTGAAAGAAAAGCAGGATAAACCCTGTTCTCTTCGTTGGAATGGAAAAATCCGGCATACAGTTGTTTGTATCCTTTTTCGCTGATCGTATCAGCAACAGGCAGAATTAAATTATCGGGATCAATCCTTTGCCGGAAATTAACCCATCTCGAAAGCGAAGAATCACAATCCTGAATAATCTTAAATGAACCATCAAAATTCAGCAGCGGATCACGTGCATTAAGCTCAACGGAACCTGAAAAGGCAAAACGCGGACTCAGTTCAAAATGATCTTCCACCGTAACTTCGCCGGAAGCTATGGTCTGGTAAGAAGTATCAACGGTAATGTGCCCGAAATGTACTGTTTGTATTTCGCCTAAAGAATTGACAAAGGCATAATTGCCTTTAGCCTTGTAAGCATATCCGGATTCAATATTTATTTCGGCTTCAGTAATGACGTGATTACGGTTGGATGTGTCAGCAATGATAGTTGCACCGGGCAGGGGTTTTATTGCTGCATTACCAGTGATTTCAACCATTCCGTCGCCCGGAAAAATAGCCGCATCAGCTACTTTGATCAGTTTTACACCCGAAGCGGTGAGCATGTTTTCGCTGATGTTATATCTGGCCTGCGGAGAGTAAAAGTACAATGAGTCCTGTTTGGGATGAGTAGAGATATATTTTGCGCCGGGTAAAGTACTGTTTATAAGATCAGCCAATTCCAGGGTATCGGAATCAGGAATTTGCTCATTGGCATGACTGTAAAGTTCCACTTCATTTTTATCGAAATACCAGTCAAATTCATTCAGATAGGAAACATACCGGATAAGCGGGAAATCTATTTTTGAGTAATGGTCGTTGGCTTTAAAATTAGCAATTTTTGTTTTCAGGTCAATGAATGATTGATAATTCTCAGTGTTGAAAATAACTTTTAACTCATCAGCATCTTTCAAGACCAGTTTGGTGGTATCAGACTGAAAAGCGTCTGAAAAAAATTTGAATCGGCCTGCAAAAGCAGAAGCATTGAGGAAATCCATCCTTCCGCCGCCTGTGAGCTCTGTGGGGGTCAAAGTCAAAGAACCTTCAAGCAACGCCTGCCCGTTGAACAGTGCAAGCGGTGATTCAGTGGTTTCAACAGTCATAATATCATCATAAGGGTCGCAGTGTTGTTTCAGATTAAATCCTTTGACCTGTGGAAACTGAATATTTTCTGTAACTTTTTCCGGTAAATCGAATTCTACCTGCCGGGCATTCAAAGAATCGAGGAAAAAGTTGAACTCCGGGCTTTTTGAAACAGCATGAAGAAAATCAAGCCGGCCGCTTCCTTTCAAACCATTCATGCTCAAGGAAATATCTTCATAAAAAGTACCTTTTCCGCCATAAACCGGATAACCATTATCTGGTGCTCTTGTCGTGAATCCCAGTGAATAATCGGCCATTACCCTCAGGGGTTCGTTTAGCTCATCCGGGAAAATGCCGCCGGAGTTCAGATAGCCTTCCAGTTTGAGTGATTCTGTTTCGAAGTTTTCAAGACTTTTTAAAGTAAATGGTTTTACATAATAAAAAAACCGGTCACGATGGTAGGCATCTTTGAGTTCGGGTGTATGGTCAAAATAAATATAGGATTCGGTATTACTTCTGAAAACAGGGAATTCTGGTGATTCTGACAGACCGCTTTTATTTGTGGGCTGATCTATGAGCATTTCACCGCTGATGCCGGAAATCACGGTTTTAACATCAACTAGGCGACGCTGTCCAAACTGATCAGCATCAAAGGAACGAACCCTGAAATGCATTGTGTCAACAGTAGGCATATTCAACCTGAAGCTGTCGTAGCTGAAATAGCTGTCAGTTGTTTTAAATTCAAAAAGTCCGGCCTGCACCAGCCCTGAAAAGAGAAAATCACGGTTTTTTCTCAATGTAACTTCCTGATTTGAAGGACTGATAAAAACTTTCTTTGCGGTGCTGATAGAAACCTCAGGAACACCGCGTATGGTTAAATCAAAATTTTCGAGTTTTAGTTCAGCATTGATGCCATCGTTTACTTCAGAATAAAATCTAATTACATCGTAATCTGTTTTCTGGTTTTTTGCCTGGAGAAAATGTTTTACCTTATCTGTAATTGTTGCTTGTTTTTGCCTAATATCATATTTCAAAAAACCCATAGTTGCCAGACGGATAATTTGTAATTCCACCTGATGTTCAGGCATACGCAGATAATCTGCCATTTGACTGATAGAAAAAGTCCTGGTTTTGAACTCTTTGCTGAAGTTGTGCAGGGTTATGAGAGGGTGAATCCGGTCGAGCCCCTGCAGCCGGTCGAATTCAGCCTCAGAATAAAACTTATCCGACACGAAAGTTGCAGTACTGGTGGTTTGCAGACCCTGTATCGCTCCCATGGTAATAACATCTTCACCCATGCGCCAGCGAAGCGATTCACTATCCATTTCAAGTTTATGAAAACTGTTGGCATAGGGGCTTTGTTCTATCCCTTTATTTATTCTCAAAAGCGAAATCTCCCTGTTCTGATCAAGATAGCGAAACTGAAGGCCGCTATGTACTATGGAATCGTCCTGATGAGCAATGGAAACAGCAGCGATATCTGAACTGATTCTGTCGGGGTAAATGATAAATTCGTCCGAACGAACAGTAAGAAGATCATAATTGCCTGTTTTATCCCGGTATGGTCTTCTGAAAGTCAGGATTGCAGGATAAGTGGCATTCCCACTGCCGATAATTTTTGCTCCTTTCAGGTTAAAACCGCCGGCGTAGTCCACTTCTTTGAAAATGTCAGAAATGTGTAAATCTTTGGTGTCGGATTCAAATTGAGGATAAAGAGCGGTTTCGGGACTGACAGGATTTGTAGAGATGCGTTCAGTGAGCTTTCCGGAAAGAGGTCCAGGAAAGTATTTCTTATAAAAAAAATCAACAGGAAAAGCTTCAAATGTTGAAGACCTCAAATGGATGTTGTATTCCTTAAGCGTGGCATAAACTTCACTTTCGTGAAAACCGGCACGTGTCCAGGTAATTTTGCCTCCGTAACCTTCCCAGTACAATCTTTTGGGGAAATAGTAACCGCTTGTCCGGTAAACAATGGCAGTGTCATTTCGGGTAAAACAGGAAAGATCAGCCTTTTCGAAGTGCACACAAAAAATAGAATCATCGATAAAACGAAAGTCTGCGTCACCTGTCGTCCAAGTCAGGATTCTTGACTGATAAAGAATCCCCGACTCAAGGAAGGGGTTTGTAAAACCGATAAAGTCTTTAAATAATCCGGTATTACGATTGTTCTCCAGCATTTTGGTCAGTGCAGACAGCCAAACATTCAGATTTGAAGCATTGGAAGTTTTATTGCAGAAAAATAGCAGTGCCTGCAGGAATTGTTCGAAATCAGGGAAAGGCCGAAGGTTGCGAAGCACCATTAAATCTGAGGTTTCGATGATTATCTGCTGTTGTTCGGGTGTAAAAACTCCTTCAAGCCAGAGTGGTGAAAACTTTTCGAGGGTTGTCAGGGCTGTTTGCCGGTTTTCTTTGATCTGAATGGAATTGAACATATTTTCCATCTCGGTGATGAATGTCACAGGTTCACGACTGAACGACGTTATCGTCTGGCTCATCAGCATCTGATTACCAAACAAAATTGAAAAGAGAAAGAAAATCAATTTTTTGTACATTACATTCAGTTCGTGTGTTTCAATGTTTTTTAACCGGTAAAAGATTGTTTTTATTGTTATTTTGCTCAGGCTTGAAATTGTAATATTCTTTCACTGTTGTTTTTTAATTTGCTGGTTACGAGTTTCAAGGGTTAAAGCAGGATGAATAAGATAAAACACAGATTTTTCGGTAATATTCATTTGAATAATCTGAAGTGTGATGAGATCAGCAAGAACTTTTTCGGCAACTTTTCGGTTGATACCGGCAATTTTACGAAATTTTGAAAGGGTAATCTCTTGGTTTTTATCAAGATAATCGAGTAAGATTTTCTCTTTGTCGGTGTAGCGAATGGTTATTCCTTTTTTCCTGTTCTGCAACTGCCAGACTTTAAGTAAAACAGTATTGGCCAGCAGGTTTTGATCGTGCACCCGAATATAAATCATCCATTTGCCATCTTTGTCGGGTGCAGAGTATGGTCCGCTATTGCTTTTGGGGATGTCAATTTCCAGCACAGTTTTGCCTTCGATATTCCACTCCCGGGTAGCAAACTCAATCGGTGGACGGCAATACATCCGGGCTGCAGCTTCTACCATGTAAAATTCTTCTTCTGAACGAACACCAGCAATTGCTCCGTTGTCTTTCACGCCGACAAGCAGTTTTCCTCCGTCCGTATTCGAAAAGGCTGCCAGTGTGCGGGCAATCTTCTTTGAATCGGAAATTTCAAATTTGAAGTCAAGCTGCTGATGTTCGCCCTGCGCAATCAATTTTCGGATGTAGGTGCTCATGTCAGAAAAATTTTCAGATAAACGTCTGACCGTATTGATAATTACCTTCCTTGGTCGTTGTTTTGAATGATCATTTTTCAGAAAAAGATTTCATTTCTGTAAAATTAAGCAATTACACTCTTCCTTTTATTATTCCTGTTTGTTGAACAGTAATAATTCCTTCAGTGCATCAAAAATTAATAATCAATGCTTAGCGAAAGTAATTCAATTTGAAGGTTATCGATAAAAAATTCTTCTTCTTTATCTTCATTATGAAAGTAAACCCGGAGATGGTCAGCGTTTTTCAGCGTGTCGGGAACAGGTACACCCACTTCGACATAAGACCAGCGATTTTTTTTACTAAATTCTTTCATGAAAAACGGCTGGTAAAAAACTGCTTCGTTTTCTTTATCAAGTTGAATCACTAAAACACCCGAAGAAAATTTCTTATCTGAAAAAATTCTGGAGCTCACCCTGATCCGGTTGTAATCAGTTTTGAAACAGGTGTCTATTTCAGCATAAAGGCCAATGCTATATATCCCGGACAATCCTGTTTTTGAAGAATATCGGCCTTCGTAAGCCCGCTCGTCAGTAACCGATTCAAAATTTAACCAGTTGTAATCTTTTTCGAAATCGTTGAAAAATTTCTGACGTGAGACAATATAACCTTCGGGGTAATATACTTTGGGAAGTGGCTTGAGGCGAAAGAATGAATCCTTGTAAATATTAAAACTGATTTGCCCGGGCGGGAAGACAAAAGTATAATGCTGATAAAACTGAAGGCTGTTGAGTGCAACAATCAGGAAAAAAAATACAATAAAAGGAATCTTCCAGGCTGGCTTATTGATGAATAATTTGGAAGAAAATGCGAGAAGCAGCGCAATGAAGGCATACAAATCAATAAAAGTCCGCTGACCGAAATTGGAAGTATATGTCCACACCCACCAACTTGAAGCAACATAAACAAAGATCACCATAAAAAACAAGCCCCAAACAAAGCGGAAACGATCGTGCCTGTATAACCAAATAAAACCGGTAAGCGAAACCAATGCCAGCGGTGTGTAAATGAACCAGCCACGATTGAAACTAAAAAGAATTTTGAAGAATTGGGGATTCAAAAAATTAAAACCTTCTTCCCCGTATGACCAGACGATCCAAAATCCAGTTTGTACATACCAGATCAATGCAGTTGCAAATGGAAATATCAGACCGGCTATAAGTATTTTGGCAGTGAGTTTTTTATCAGAAATGACAGTTTTCAACAATTGCTTTAAATTATTCCATGAGCCTGCCACAAAAGGAACCAGCAGAACAAACAGACCGTTGGTTGGCCTGGTTGCTACAATTAACCCGAAAAGAAGAGCAGCTTTAACAATGTAGTGTTGACGGCCACTGGTAAAATAACTTTTGATATAAAACAGAAAAGCTGCCAGCATCCCGAAGTTGTAAACGTGGGTCATCATCCCTTCTTTAAGGGTGTAATAAATGATGTTGGTGGCAAAGGCAATCAGAAAAAGAATGAAAGCAATGGTTTTTGAATTAAATGAAAAAGCAGCGAGCATTTTTCGGGTAAAACGTAATCCGACCCAGAAATAGAAGAGAGCGGAAAACCCCATGAAATACTGGTAAATCAAGGAATATCCATCAGCAGGCAATCCGCACAAAAGGGCAATCAAATGGGCGATCAAGAAAAATGGCAGCAACAAAAACGCCAGGCCGGGAAATCCTTTGTTTAAGGTTTTGCCTTTGTACTTGTACCTGAATTCCTTGAAAATGGAAGGATGATCAGGATAATATTTTGATTCGTAGTCTTCGATAAAACTGTAGCTCAGGTCGTTGTAAATGAAAATAGCAGTAAGATAGCCGTAATATGATTTTCCGTCGCTGATGATAACCCTATCGTGGGGATGATTGGGTTGTTTTACCATAAAAAACAGCAGGACATAGATAAAGAGAATAATTTCAGGGGCATATTTTACAAATATGTCCAAAGGTTTTTTTGGAGAAGATTTAAAGTCAATTTTATTCAAAGTCGTCGTAAAGCAAATATTTCTTTCTGATTTTCTTAAAAGCTTTCAATTCTGACTGCCAGTTCGCCCTGATCTCATCTGCAGTTAATCCCTGAATGATTTGTTTTCTGAGTTTGTCGGTTCCTGCCAGTTTTTCGAAGTAGTCATTAAAAAAGTCTGTTTTTCCCGATAATTGATGATAAAAGTTGAGCAACCACTCGATATGCAATTGTGGGGGATTGCTGCTCATCTCCCGTGCATAACCGGTAAGATTGATGCCGTAGCAAGGAATACCGCAATAAGGTGGATTTGCAGCTCCCGGTCCAGGATTTGGGGTGAAAACGAAGCTCCCCTTGGTGTAGTCAGGATGACCAATGATTTGAAATGGCTGGTTCGTTCCTCTGCCAACGCTGACCACCGTTCCTTCAAAAAGACAAATGGAAGGATAAAGATAAATTGCGTATTTATTGCGAAGATTGGGTGATGGTGCAACGGGTAGTTCATAAAAATCACTGTGCGAGTAATTATCCACCGGAATAACTGTCAACTGGCAATCATTGCTGGTTTTTAGCCATCCTTCACCTTTCACCATCAGTGCATATTCACCTGTTGTCATTCCGTGAACAACAGGTACAGGATGCATTCCTACGAAAGATGAAAATTTCTTTTCCAATACCGGCCCATCAACATAGAAACCATTTGGATTCGGCCGGTCGAGCAAAAGGATCGGAATACCTGATTCAGCGCAGGCTTCCATCACATAAGTCATGGTTGAAATGTAGGTATAGAAACGTGCACCAACATCCTGAATATCAAAAATAACAAGATCAATATTTTCGAGTGACTGCTGGTCGGGTTTTTTATTTTTGCCATATAGTGAAATTATTGCTAAACCAGTTACCGGATCAATGGCATCATTAATGTTTTGACCGGCATCGGCATTTCCTCTGAAGCCATGCTCCGGGCTGAACACTTTCATAATGTTGAAATCAGCATTTAACAGGCTGTCAACCAGGTGCTGTTCACCGATCAGTGAAGTATGATTGGCAACTATTGCAATATTTTTTCCTTCGAGAAGGGGAAAATAGAGATGAGTTCGTTCAGCAGCAGGAACTATTGTTTTTTTGTCCTGCCCTTTAAGGGAGTTGAGTATCAATGAAAGAAAACAGATAATGAAAATCAGTTTTTGCAAACCAAGGGCACTATGTTTCATCATTTGACGGTAATCATTTTTCAGGGTGCTGCTCGAAGCAATGAAATGGAAGAAACCAGCCTGACTGTTGCTTATTCTTTATTTAGTGACCAGGTAGCACCTTCTTTAGTGTCTTTCACTTCGATGTTCAGCAAATTAAGATGGTTACGAATTTTATCGGCTGTAGTCCAGTCTTTTTTCTGTTTGGCATCCTGGCGCACTTCAAGAATGGTTTGCATCAGTCCTTCAACAAGTGCTTCGTTTTCTGGAGAAGATTCCTTTTCATTTTTAAGTCCGAGAACATCAAAAATAAAAGTCAGGAAGGTCTTCTTTAAAAGGGTGAGATCATCTGGAGTAATGCTGTCTTTTCCGTCATTAATCGAATTTATCATTCTGACTGCATCAAAGAGATGAGCAATAGTAACAGGACTGTTGAAATCGTCATTCATGGCTTCATAGCATTTGTTTTTCCAGGATTCGATATCAACAGTAGATTTTTCTGATGATTTCAGCTTATTCAGAATTTCTGCAGCCGACAACATACGTTTTAGTCCTTTATCAGCGGCTTTCAGTGCCTCGTTTGAAAAATCCAGGGTGCTGCGGTAATGTGCCTGCAGAATAAAAAACCGGATGGTCATCGGGTTGTAAGGTTGCTCAAGTAACTCGTGATTACCGGTGAAAACCTGCTCAAGAGTAATAAAATTATTGAGAGATTTCCCCATTTTTTGTCCATCTATTGTAATCATGTTATTGTGCATCCAATAGCGAACATGGTCATGGCCGTTGGCAGCCACTGACTGGGCTATTTCAGATTCGTGGTGAGGAAAGATGAGGTCCATGCCTCCTCCGTGTATGTCGAAGGTTTCACCTAAATATTTGCATCCCATGACCGAGCATTCAAGATGCCAGCCGGGGAAACCTACACTCCAAGGTGATGGCCAGCGCATAATGTGTTCTGGTGAAGCTTTTTTCCAGATGGCAAAATCCACAGGGCTTTGTTTTTCATCTTGTCCGGCGAGCACTCGTGTGTTTTCAAGGGTTTCTTCTATAGATCTGCCTGACAGTTTACCGTAGTTATGCACTTTATTGTATTTTACCACATCAAAATAAACTGAACCATTTTTTTCGTAAGCAAAGCCGGATTCAAGAATTTTTTTTACCATTTCGATCTGCTCGATGATATGACCGGATGCATGCGGTTCAATACTGGGCGACAATGTATTGAGCTGTTCCATGTTTTTGTGGTAACGCACAGTATAATATTGCACGATTTCCATGGGTTCAAGTTGTTCGAGTCTGGCTTTCTTTGCTATTTTATCCTCTCCCTGGTCAGCATCGTTTTCCAGATGGCCTACATCCGTTATATTGCGGACATACCTGACTTTATAGCCAAGATGCTGGAGGTAACGAAACACCAGATCAAAAATGATGGCCGGACGGGCATGCCCGAGATGAGCATCGCCGTAAACTGTCGGGCCGCAGACATACATGCCGACATAGGGAGGATTTAAGGGTTCGAAAATTTCCTTGCGACGGCTCAGTGTATTGTAAATAGAAATTTTTTGGTCCATTTTGGTTAATCTTATGCAGGCAAAATTATTGAATTTTATTCAATCAAAAAGAAGTTGGTATTAATCTCCGATACAATTTACTGTCCTAAATCAGATGTTTTGTCGATTCTGTTTTGATAAGTTATCATTAAATGTAAGACAGGAGGCAAGTGAGGAAAAAAGAAAAATGATCGCATATATAGCGTTTTTAAGACAAATTAACCGGAAAGGATTTGTTTCCAATCAGAAATTCAACTGTTATTTAACCATGATTTCGCTGACAAACAGCCAGGCTGGCTGCCCATCTCCCGGGTGTCCGGCAGGACAAATCCCATAGTTTTTTGCCGTAACGCGCAGATAACTTGCTCTGTTGTTAACTTCACCACAGGAGTAAACTTTCAGCGTGTTGTTGTCAGTGTCAGCAGGATCAATGACAGTGGCAATTTCCTGAAATGTAATATTGTCGTCAGAAAGTTCGAAGCGAACCCATTTTGGCAAAAAAATCCATGAAGATTCAGCCTGCATCGAATGCAGTTCTATTGTTTTAATTTCGGTTGGCTTTGAGAGATCAATGACTGCAACCAGATCGCTTCCTGACCAGCCCTTCCATCGGCCGTCGGTAAAACTTACGGTTCCTTTGATGCCGTCAACCAGACCATAATCACCTCCTCCGTCATAACGCTGACTTGCAGGATATTTGAGTTGTACAGGCGAAGCAAAGGCAAGATGAATGTCAAACAATTCGGAATAAATCTGTTCGGTGGATATTCCGTCTTTGAAAACAACTGCTTTCAGGATGGAGGGTTCCTTAATGGTTATAGGTCCTGTGTAAACGGGTGATCCTGATGTTGGAATGCTTCCGTCGAGTGTGTACCTGATCATTGGTTCGAATGCTTCACTGGACAGTTCAACGTTCATGGATTTGGTGCTAAAATCTACAGAAGGGTGAGAAGTAACCTGATAAGCACTCAGTGCATAATTAAAACCCTGTTCTTCATAACGCTGATATTGTCGGACCATTCTTCTTGAAAAAAATCCCCAATCGCGGATTTCTTTGGGAGACCAGAGTACTTCTGACAAAGCCGATAATCGAGGCAAAATCATGTATTCCAGATGATTGGAATCAGCTATAAATTCAGTCCACACATTAGCCTGAGCTCCCAATACAAGTTGTCCTTCCTCAACGGCTAGTTCTACAGGAACAGGTTCATAGCCATATACCATTTTCAGTGTGGTATATCCGCCATTTGCTTCAGGTTCAGTGGCCGGATTCCCCTGATAGTGGTCGAAATAGCAATGACTTCCAGGTGTCATCACTACATGATGTCCCATTTTGACTGCCTCAATGCCGCCCTTTTCCCCACGCCATGACATGACTGTGGCATTGGGAGCGAGTCCACCTTCAAGGATTTCATCCCATCCTATAATTTTTCGTCCGTGTGCGTTAAGAAACCGCTCAATCCGACTGATGAAATAACTCTGCAGCTCTTCTTCATTCTTCAGCCCTTCGGTTTCGATGCGTTTCCGGCAGTAAGGGCATGTTTTCCAGTTGGTCTTGTCAGCTTCGTCACCGCCAATATGAATGTAAGTTGAAGGAAACATTTCCATGACTTCTGTAAGAACATTCTCTAAAAAATGAAAAGTTTCTTCTTTTCCGGCACAATAAATATGCGTGATTGGCCAAACTCCCCCTGAAGGGATTCCAGGGTTTTGACCTGTGCACGAAAGTTCGGGATAAGCAGCAAGTGCAGACATCACATGAGCCGGCATTTCTATTTCAGGAATTATGGTTACATTTCGTTCTGCTGCATAAGCAACAATTCTTTTTACTTCTTCACGGGTGTAAAACCCACCGTAATTGGCTTTTGATCTGTCGGTGGTGAAAGGTCTGTCGTTCCAGTGGATGTCGGGCATTAGATCACGCCATGCGCCTACTTCAGTCAGCCGTGGATATTTTTTTATTTCCAGCCGCCAGCCCTGATCATCTACCAAATGCCAGTGAAAAACATTCATCTTGTGCATTACCAACAGGTCAATCATTTTGTAGATAGTTTCAATTGGCATGAAATGACGTGACACGTCGAGATGCATACCTCGGTAGGAAAATCGCGGAAAATCGACAATTTCAGCACAAGGCACAAAAATCTTTTTACCATCAGTCATCATTTGACCGATGGTTTCTAAACCATAACGAATCCCTGCTGAGCTATTTGCTTTTACTTCAATGCCTTTTCTGCTGATTGACAAACGGTAGCCTTCATATCCCAAAACCGTGTCATAGTTCTGGTTGAGCAGAAGGGAGATATTGTTTTTCACCAGACTAGTCTGAGTTTGCTGAATTTCCAATTCGTAACCCGTTTTCTTTTTCCATTCAAGGGCAGCATCACGGGCAGGTAGCTTCAGTTCCTGTTGCTGAAAGGAAATCGTTGTTTTTCCGTTGAGTAGAAAATGACAGGATTTCATTTTGATACTGGCAG
>Ga0116164_10000205_pt1 | contig 56580 bp, 45 predicted proteins | sample AD_UKC109_MetaG_FD_89888 | JGI IMG/M metagenome (GOLD analysis project Ga0116164, IMG submission 89888) | Active sludge microbial communities of municipal wastewater-treating anaerobic digesters from Hong Kong - AD_UKC109_MetaG | ecosystem: Engineered > Bioreactor > Anaerobic > Digestate... | reverse complement strand
GACATCACCTTTTTCAACGAACCGGACCGGTATTCACCCAAGGATTGATTCCGGGGTGCACCACGGGTATCCCCTTTCTCAACCACATCGGGAAAGCGCTGTAAAGTACCGCGATGTAAGGTATCGGCATATAGACAAATATGAAAGGTTATGATATTGCGGTACATCGGCTTTCGAGCAGACGATGTTTTTGAGGTTGATCTGTATCAATAGCGGTTACCCTGCAAGATGTCCTTTTCAACCTGCCCGGTACGTTGACGAAGCCTCTCGCTCCAACAGCCATATAAACCATGCAAAGGGGTCAGTGTAATGAAGTTGTTAGAAGAATTTTTCCCGGAATTTACAGAGATGCTCGATGGGATGGATGAGCTTTATCGCAACAAGCGAACGATCGATGAAAAGACATATCAATTCATCTGCTTTGCCCTTTCAATAAAAGCCAGGTCAAAACCCTGCGTACTGAAACATTTTAAAGGCGCCCTGGATGCCGGTGCAACCGTGAAAGAACTGGCGTATATCCTCGCATTGGTCATGCGTGAGGCCGCCGGAGCCGATGATTGCTGGACACACGATGTAATCGGCGACTGGAAAGAAATCATCGCCGGGAACATCCAGTGTAATTGCTAGAAATCATGACACTGTGAATCGATGATCCTCGACTCTCCGTTCATACATGCCTCCGGGGCATGTGTCTCGCGTGTGCTTTACTGAGTGCTGATTTTTCGAAAAGTGGTGCGGATGGTCATGGCCGTCACAATCCAAATGTACTCAGGAAAATGCCGCCCGACACGTCATGCATTACCGAAGATGTGGCCCGATTATGTCTTTTCTTCTTTGAGTGAGGTGCTGCAATGATGTTTTTAAATCCCCGGGAACCGATAGCGACTTGCGAAGTACGTTCATGCGACGATTGTCCTGTCAACACCACTCTTCACTGTCATTTCAGTCTCAAGGACTGGATCCACTTTCTGCTCATTGCATTTCCTCCTTTTATTGCGGGCGGCGCCGGGATCTACCATGTCAGCGGCCTGCTGCTGATACCCTGGATCGTCTTCGTGATCGCTTTCTTTGGCTTCATCGAAATTCGTGTTATGTGTTCTCACTGCCCCCATTATGCCGAATCGGAAAGCTCCCTGAAATGCTGGGCGAATTACGGGTCTCCCAAGGTGTGGAAGTACAGGCCCGGGCCGATGACCGTTACCGAAAAAATTGTATTTCTCGGCGGCTTTGTGATTGTCTGGGGGTACCCCGTACCGTTTTTATTCTTTGGCCCTCAGATGTTTCTGTTGATACTCTATCTGATGACCACGGGCGGTTTCTTCATGACACTGAAAATGTTTCTCTGTTCGCAGTGCATGAACTTTGCGTGCCCGTTAAATTCTGTTGATGAAAAAATACGGAATCAGTTCTTTGCCAGAAATCCATCCATTGCAAAAGCATGGGTAAAGAGTTCCCGAGGGAACACCTTGTGAACAGACGGAACACGGCATGGAACAAATAGGATATTGTTATCTTCATAAAAATCTGCTACCCAGTACCCTCTAAATCTTGAATTCAAAGGATAACATCGGATGGTTGAAAAATTACGGATTACCCTTTCTCAAATATTTGCCGTTTTACTGGTTGCCTTTATCTGTGTCTCCGGAAGCTCATGGGATGATAGGGCGCCGTTTGTTACCACACTCTTGTTTCTTTTGGGTGTGGTCCTGGTCGGCATCGGTTCTTTCGGCAGATTATGGTGTTCGGTCTATATTGCCGGGTACAAGACAAAAGCTCTGGTCACCCAAGGGCCCTATTCCATGTGCAGAAACCCACTGTACTTTTTCAGTCTCCTCGGAGCGCTTGGCATCGGTTTTGCCTCTGAAAATTTTCTTATACCAATCATTATCTCTATCGGTTTTGCGGCGTATTACATCCTTGTTATCAAGAGCGAGGAGGCGCAACTGGCACGTTTGCACAAAGAAGAATTCGCAAGATATGTAAAAAAGGTGCCGCGGTTTTTCCCGAAAATATCCTATCTGACGGAACCCGAAGAGTATATCGTAAAACCGGTTATATTTAAGAGTCATATGTTGAGCGCCATCTGGTTTATATGGGCACTGGGCCTGCTTGAAATAATAAAAAAACTTCATGAGCTGAAGATTCTTCCCACACTATTTCACATATACTGATCTGTCCATCAAGGCCCTTGTAACTGACGGCTGTTGCCGCACGGCGCAGTTCATACTTTCAACGAGGGGTACTGATGAAGAATAAGCACTGAGTTTTTTAGTTCATTGATTGAGCTACTACGTCTTGTTGAACGATATGGTGCTTCGGCAAGCACCCACTATCAACCGGTACGGAAGGGATGTGCTTTCGGTCCGGCTGGTGAATGTCCGGTGGGACTACATTGCCAGATCGTAGAAACACGTGTAACGGCCATGTATCATACGGATAATTAACAATATATATCTTGTTTTTCTTACATCACGGGAGGTACGAATATGGTACGGCTCGAAAGATCCGAGGGTGACATAAATATTTCTGACCGAAGAAACAAATGGCAGAAAGAGAACCTCAGTGAAGAGACACGCCGTGTCCTCGATGAAGACGCACGGTATTTTCTGAGTCAGGCCCTCTCCACCCCCTGTCTGAACGTCATGTCACGGTGCGAAGGAGCATATGTAGAAGACCTCCAGGGGCGGCGGTACCTAGACTTTCACGGGAATAACGTCCATCAGGTGGGCTTTGCCAATCCCGATGTCATAGCGGCGGTCAAACGGCAGCTTGACGACCTCTCATTCTGCACACGGCGCTACACGAACAGCGCGGCCGTAGAGCTGGCGGCCAAACTCTGCGAAATCGCGCCGGGTAATCTGAATAAGGTCCTCTTCTGCCCCGGAGGGGCCGAAGCGATAGGAATCGCCATCAAGCTCGCCCGCATGGCAACGGGCCGCCACAAAATGATCTCCATGTGGGACTCATTTCACGGTGCATCACTCGATGCGATATCCATAGGAGGAGAAGCGATATTCCGCAAAAACATTGGCCCCCTTATGCCTGGAACAGAGCACGTTCCCCCGCCCGACGAATACCACTGCGCCTTCGGGAGGCCGAACTGCGATGGCTGTGACCTTGTCTGCGCCCGGTACATCGAGTACATCCTTGAAAAAGAAGGAGATATTTGTGCCGTTATAGCCGAGCCGATACGGAGTACTCCATACATCCCCAAACCTGAATACTGGAAGATAGTGCGGGATGCCTGCGACCGGCATGGTACTCTGTTGATCTTCGATGAAATCCCTCACGCCCTGGGCCGCACGGGTAAGATGTTTACCTTCGAGAACTTCGAGATCGTCCCCGACATGGTCGTCATAGGCAAGGGATTGGGGGGAGGAGTATTCCCCCTTGCCGCGCTGATAGCACGGGAAGATCTGGATGTTGCCGCCGACCGGGCTCTGGGACATTATACCCATGAGAAGAGTCCCGTCGGATGCGCGGCCGCGCTGGCCACCATCAATTATATAGAGAAACACCGGCTTGCCGCCCACGCCTCAGAACTCGGCGGGTACGCCCTGGCGCGTATGAAGGAAATGATGGAACGACACCCGTTGATCGGAGACGTCAGGGGGATCGGTCTGTTTCTCGGAATAGAACTGGTTAAGGACCGGGCTACACGTGAACGAGCCTGCGAAGAGGCGGAGGAAGTGATGTACCGGGCACTGACAAAGGGGCTGAGCTTCAAGTTGACCATGGGTAACATCATTACCCTCACCCCGGCCCTGATTATTACGCGGGACGAGATGGACAGGGCGCTCGACATTATTGATGCGTGCCTGACCGAAGTGGAAAAAGATCAACGGTAGAAGACGGAACATGGTTGCGTGAAGATCACATCATGCCTGTCCGAGACCAGACAGAATTCCCGATACCCCTTTTTTAGGTCAAAGATGTCCGAGAAACCTTTCGATTCACGAGCAGGACTGTGGCCACAAAAGCGATTGCATAGGAGAGTAAGAAAACGATTAAAAGCATTCTATATGCTTCCAAGCCGTAACTGCCCGGTTGGATTGAAGCGGTGCCTTTCAACAGGAATCCCGTGAAAGGCATGTAGACGGCGCTCCCGAAAAAGCCGGCGGTATTCATCAAACCCGTTGCCGTTCCCATGAGCCGGAAAGGGAAAAGATCCCGAACGATAGTGAATGTAAGGGGGTTCATCCCTCCGGCGATCATCCCTAAAAGGAAGAAAAGGGGCACCACAATAACGAGATGTTCCCGTTCATGTAAAACGATCATGAGGAGCCATGCGGGTACCCCCAATCCCAAGGACCACAGAAGCGTCTTCTTATGATTCAGATCAAACCTATCAGTAAGAAATCCGAGGAACGGACCTCCAACGGCAAACCCGAGGGGCCATGCCATGAGTATCCATCCGGCCCACACTTTATCGAGGCCGAACACATCCATAAGATAGGGAACGGCCCAAAGGCCCTGAAATGTGACAGCCCCCCCCCAGAAGAGGAAAGACGCAAGACTGATCAGACAAAAATCAAGATTCCCGAAGACGGTCGTAAATCGCTGTAAAAGGCTGATTTTTTCATCGGGCTTTGCGGTGACATCTTCGACAGCCACAGCCGGCCATCCCCTGTCTTCCGGGGTGTCGCGCACGATGATCCAGGTGAGAACGGCTAATGCTGAGGAAAGCAGACCAATTACCACAAAGGATCCCCTCCAGCCGAGGAACACAACCAGATAGGTAAGCGGCATAGCTGCGCTGAGACCGCCGAGACCGTTGACGGTGCTCATGACGCCCGTAAGACTGGTGAACTGGTTTGGCCGGTACCATCGGGAGAATAGCTTGAGGGCGGGGATGAAAATCCCGGCTAATCCGGCGCCGATGAGAGCCCGCCCTAGAATGGCCATGGTTGCGTTGGGGGCCAGGCCGAAGATGACGGACCCCGCGGCGGAGATAAAAAACATCAGGCTCATCACCTTTCTCGGTCCCGTGGTATCTGAAAGGTATCCCACTACCGGCTGCATTGCCGCATAGAGATAAAAGTAGGCGGAGGCAATAATACCGAGGGTGACCGCATCGGCGTGAAACGAAAGGGCAAGATCACGGGCTATAACGGTGGGCGATAGGCGGTGCAGACAGACAAAGAAATAAAGAATGCATATAATGGAAAATATAGCCCAGCGGTAGAGTCTAAAATCCTTCATGGTTAGTTACCAGTTCCGTATATTCTAGTGGCGTGGGGCAGTAATTTCCGGTTACGTCTTTGCATATAAAGAGGGCTGTCCGGTTCCCGGGTCTCGATAAAAAATCCGTTCCGGGAACGTCAAAAGATGCAGTCCTTACCCATAGCTGGATTGCCCTGTGTTCTATCTGATGCTTGCATATATAACATGCACTGCCAAACCCGGCATTACAAGGCTCACCGTTCAAATACCAATGTGCCATTGATGAAGGTTTTCTGGACCTGAATATCCTTGAGTTGCATCGGATCAATTGCCAGCGGGTTCCGGTCAAGAACGATCAGATCGGCATATTTCCCCGGACTGACGGTTCCCAGACGGTCTTCAACAAAATGGACATATGCGCCATTGACGGTATACAGTTTCAATGCATCGGCAACGCCGATGCATTCATCTGTATTAATAGTGTCACCACCGATTGTCTTTCTGGCTACTGCCGCCCATATAATGTACCACGGATTTCCGTCGGTAACGGGGCGGTCTGAGCTGCCGACAACGGTGATCCCTTTCTCCAGCATGGTTTTTATCGCTACCGTGTTTTTAAGGCGTTCAGGCCCGATGTTGCCGATAAAACTGTCTCCCAGGTAGTATATGAAACCCGGCTGAACAACGGCTATGATGTTGAGTTTCTTCATCCGGTCCAGCAGATCAGGCCGGGGAACTGCCATGTGTTCTATACGGTGGCGGTGGTCTTGCCGGGGGTACCGTGACAAGATGTCTTCATAAATATCCAGGACTATCTCGATGGTCTTGTCGCCGATTGCGTGAACGGAGATCTGAAATCCCGCCTTATGCGCAACTTCCATCCGTTCTCCCAGACTTGCAGGATCTTCCGCCAAAACACCACAATAGTCCGATCCCTCATAGGGCTTGCTCATATAAGCCGTTCTTGCTCCAATACCACCGTCGGCAACAAATTTGATCGTTCCGATCCATAATGCATCATTACCGAAACCGGTAAACAGACCGGTTCCCTTGTCTTTGGGAAACAGATTGTAGGGGCTTTCCATGAGTCCCATGCTGACGCGGGGGGTAAGCTGACCCCGTTTCCAGGCTACCTGGAACCCTGCCGCTTCATTCGGATTACCGGTCCATCCCGCTCCCGCCTCGGACGCCATGGTGATTCCTTCACCGACGTATACACGGGATGCCAGTTCCAAAGCATCTGCGCATACTTCAGCTGTCGCATGGGGAATTACTTTATCGATCAGGTTCATGGCGCCGAGTTCGAAGAGGATACCGTTTGGACGGCCCTGGTCATCTCTGACCAGCTCACCGCCGGGGGGATTAGAACTGGTTGCCGTAATCCCTGCCAGTTCCATGGCACGGGAATTGACGAGCATCACGTGCATGCAGGTTCTCATTATGCTGACCGGATTGTGCGGACATGCTTCATCCAGTTCCGCTTTTGTAGGATATCGTTTCTCCGCCAACCGTGTCTCATCCATGGCCCATGCCTTGACCCACCCGCCCGGCTTCGTCTCGGCAGCCCTTTTACGCAGGCTGTCAAGCAGATCTTCAATAGTACTGACGCAGGAAGGGCTCAGATCGACCGCTCCCAGGTTGTGTCCGAAAAGAGTCATATGGTTATGCGAATCGATAAGGCCCGGCATGATGGTCTGTCCGGTCACGTCGATAATTTCAGTATCCCTGTCCCTTAAACCGGCGATCTCTTCCTTCGTTCCTATTGCGAAGATAACCCCATCGCTGATAGCAATATCAAGCTCGCGGGCTTCAACCGGATCTTCCATGGTGATGACAACTCCGCCGGTCAATATCGTCTCTATTCTTCCCTTTCCTGCTACTTTCATTATCTTACCTCCATCTGTCTCGCTCACATCCTGGGGAACACATTGCTTATTATATTTTTCTCAGAAGTTGAAATTCCGCATCAATACATACATCCGTTTTCTTACATAGAAATTTGAGTGGGTTGCACTGTAAGGGTAGTGGATCACGCCGGACATAGCCTTATTTGAAATTTCATGTATTGTAACAAAGCACTGGTATTATTTTAAAAAATACAAGTCATCGGAATTTATAAATTTATTTCAATCGTTCACAAGGGAATCGTTGCGGGCCGGTGTGGTGGAAAATATCTTCAGATATCTTCCACCATTACGGTCAATAGAATACGTGAAAACTACTTCGGTTTCTTATTCTCCCTGGCTATATACGACAACCCTTTTCCCTTTCTGATATTGTAAAACACACAGGAAGGGATGAGTCTGGCCATTTTCGTCAAAATGCGGCTCGCCATAGAAACCGAGAACCTTTGTCAGGTCCGTTGTCTGCATTGTCTCGAGGATTTTTTCCTTGTCGGTAATCGTGTTTGCCTGTTTAATGGCGTCGATAAGAATTTGCATGGACTGGTATCCCCACAAAACAAAGGCATTACCGTTACGACCGAATTTTTCATTGTATCGCTTTAACCACGTCTGAACTTCGGGCTTGGATTCCACGAGGTTGAAATTCGGACCTTCTATGTACAGACCTTCGAGTAATTCCTCCCCTCCAAGTTTGATCATGTTGTCGGTACCATAGGTGCTGCATCCGAACCGATATCCCTTGAATCCGAGTTCCTGTAGCTGCTTCAGAGAACCAATATTCTGAGAATCTTCGTCGGTTACGATGTACACGGCATCAGGGTTCTTGCTCAGAATCTTTGTGATCTGTGTATACAGGTCCGTATCGCCATGTTTAAAGTATTCCGTAGCAAGAATTTTGATTCCATTCTCCTTGAATAATTTCGTGTAAATCTCAATGGCACTCCTGCCGTAGTCATCCGTAACGGAGAGGAAGGCAATGCTTTTAACATCGGGAATTTTTTTCTTAACAAAATCAACAAAGGGCTCAGCATACATGTCAATGGTATTGCAGAGCCTGAAGGTATAGGGATATCCCGGCGATGTGATCTTGGGGTTGACTGCCATCGGAGATAATTGAATGACCTTATTACTGTTCGATACTTCCCTTTGGGCCAGGACAACCGAACTGCAGTATGATCCGGTTATGGCAACAACCTTGTCGCGATTGATCATCTTCTCGACAACAGCAACTCCGGTTGTTGGGTTGCATTTATCGTCATTGAGGATCAATTCAATCTTTAATTGTTTCCCCTGAATCGGAATGCCTCCCTGAGCGTTATACTCATCAACGGCCATCTGTATGCCTTCCACCCCCCAGCTGGCAGCTTCGGCAACGCCACCACTCAAGGGATACGTTGCTCCGATTTTGATGGTATCTTCGGCGTATACATTCGAACCAATAGACACCAGCAAAAAGCATGACAACAAGATTACCAAAAGTTTTTTCCTCATTATGATGTTCCTCCTATCTTTCCTAAAAATGTAATTACCGGTAAGCCGTTCTTTTTTACAGAACGATCCCTAACCTCCGAGATATGCCTTGCGGATATCATCGTTATTAACTAATTCCTCTCGAGTACCCGAGAACGTCACCCTTCCGTTTTCAATAACATAGCCACGGTCAGCAACCTCAAGGGTTGCACCGACATTCTGTTCAACAAGCAGTACCGAAATACCCTCTTTATTAATATCATTAATTATTTCAAACATTTCATCTACAAGAATTGGAGACAGACCCAGAGATGGTTCATCCATCATGAGCAATACCGGCCTGCTCATGAGTGCCCTGCCGATGGCCAGCATTTGCTGTTCGCCACCCGATAGAGAACCGGCAAGTTGTTTTAATCGTTCCTTCAAACGGGGGAAATGGTGGTAAACACCCTCAAGATCTTCTTGTATCCCGTCTTTGTCTCTTCGCAGAAAGGCCCCTAATTCCAGATTGTCCTGCACAGTCATGTCCGGAAACAGCGCTCTTCCCTCAGGACAATGGGCTATCCCCATCTTTACAATTTCGGAGGACTTTTCCTTGTTTATCATTTTGTCCCGGTAGGTTATTGTTCCCTCATGCGGCCTGACAATCCCGGAAATAGTAAGCAGCGTTGTGGATTTTCCTGCTCCATTGGCACCCAAAAGCGCAACAATCTCGCCTTCATCAACCGTTAGTGACACTCCTCGCAATGCCTGCCCTTTTCCGTAATAGGTTGTTATGTTATCAATGTGCAGCAACATGTTTATATCCTTTTCCAAGGTAGACTTCTATTACGTTTGGATCATTTTGTATTTCCAAGGGAGTTCCTCTTGAAACAACTTTCCCGAAATCGAGGACAACCAGCCGTTCACAGAGGTTCATGACAACATTCATGTCATGTTCAACCATAAGTATTGTTATACCCGATTTGTGAACATCACGAATAACCTCCATGATGTATCTGGTCTCCTCGGTATTCATACCCGATGCAGGTTCATCCAGAAGCAGCAGCTTGGGATGAGCGGCTAGGCCAACGGCAATGCCAAGGGCGCGCTGTAGGCCGAGAGGCAGATTCTTCGCCAGGCGGTTTGCCCAACCACCCAGACCGACCTTTTCCAATATTTCAAGGGATTCCTTGCGCATTTGAGTCTCTTCACGAAGCTTCTTTCGGCTGTGTAACAGGGCATGAAGAAAATTTGATTTGATGTGGATATGATGGCCGATCAAGACATTATCAAGAACGGATAATTCGCGAAAAATATTTATTTTTTGGAATGTTCGGATCATGCCGTGTGCGGCAATAATGTGCGAGGGTTGTCTGGTGATATCCCTTCCTTCATACAATATGGTACCATCCGTTACATCGAGAAAACCGGTAATGAGATTAAAGAGTGTGGTCTTACCTGCACCGTTCGGCCCGATCAATCCGATGATTTCACCCTCTTCGACTGATAAATCAACCCGATCAACCGCCTTCAGTCCACCAAAATGCTTCGATACTTGATTACAGACAAGTAGACTCATGTATTCCTACCTCGATTAAGCTTTTTCCCTTTTTTTCTTGATATATCCGACGATACCCTCGGGCATGAAGATGATACAGAGCATCAATATTATTCCATAGATGATCAACTGCAGCTCCGCCAGTCCTCTGAGAACCTCAGGAAGGATGGTGAAAATTACCGATCCGATGAGAGGGCCTGCAAGGGTTCCCATGCCGCCAACGACCAGCATGGTGAGGCAACTGAATGTTTCGGTAATGGTAAAGCTGGTTGGACTGATAAAGTGGAAATAGTGTGCAAAGAGACTCCCGCTCAAGCCGAGGAGCATGGTGGCCATAACAAAGGCGATGAGCTTTGTCTTCACAATTGAGATGCCGACAGATTGTGCCAGGTCCTCATTTCCGTGAACGGCAAGCATGGCACGGCCCAGTTTCGAATGAAAGAGCTCCCGGTTTATGTAGATAGCGATACCAAGAAAGAAAAGACATATGTAATAGAATGCCGATTTAGTACCAAAATCTATATCTATTCCTGAAATATAGACGGGAGGTATTCCCGTAAATCCCATCGGACCGCCGGTCAGATCAATCCAGTTTTCAAAGATCATGAACAGGATCACGCCGAATCCGAGCGTTGTCAGTGAGAAATAAACACCCCGCGTTCTCAAGGCAGGGAAGCCGATAATGAGACCGAAAAAACCCGTAACCAGAACGGCGATGAGCATTGCCCATCCGACAGGAAGGGTAAATGTTGATGTAAGAATCGCCGAGGTATATGCCCCAATACCGACAAAACCTGCATGGGCAAAGTTCAATTGTCCGGTAAGTCCGCTGATAATGTTAAATCCATACACGCTGATCGCGTAGATGAACGCAACATTCAAGATACGATTGTAATAGGGATCAGGCACAATCAGTGGAATGATTAACACAAAAAGAAATAGTCCTATACCGATGAAGAGTTTTCCTGTTTTCACTACCTTGTGCTCCTTCCGAATAATCCCTGTGGCCGTATGAGTAGAACACCGATCAATATGATAAAAGCGAAGGCATTTTTATAATCAGAGGAAATGTAAGCACCGCCGAGACTCTCAACGATCCCGATGAGAAAACCGCCAACAACCGCCCCCTGTACGTTTCCCATGCCACCGACTACCACAACAACAAAGGCTATCAGGAGTGGCATGCTTCCCATAGTCGGGTAAACATAAAAGAGCGGCGAAAGCAGCGCACCACCGGCAGCGGCCAGTCCCGCACTGATTGCAAATGTTGACATGTATATCTTGGGAATGTCGATTCCGACTAGCGATGCACCTTTGGGATTCTGAGCAGTGGCGACTATGGCCTTGCCGAAACGGGTGAAGTTCAGAAAGATATACAACATACCGATCAAAAACATACTTGAGATCAGGATAATGACCCGCTGCAGATTCATCGAAACTGAAAGAATGGAGAACTGAATACTGTTATAGGGAGCAGCAACATTTAATGTTTCCGAACCCCATAAGAGTAATGCTGCATTTTCCAGAACAATGAGAAGTCCCAAAGAGATTAACAGAGAATTTACCTCGGGACCATCGTAGATCGGTCTGAAAACGATTCGTTCAAAGACGATGCCCATGAGCCCGACAACCATCATTGCAAGGGCTACGGACACAAAGAACGGTAGATGCAATACCATACTGAACAAGTACATGGCGTATCCACCAAGCATGTAGATTGTTCCGTGCGCAAAATTAGTAATGTTCATGATTCCGAAGCTCATGGTCAAACCAACGGAAATCAGAGCATATGCACCCCCCAAAATCAGACCGTTCAGTAATTGCTGTAGAAACAACGTCGCCTCCTCATAAACCAGCTTTGAAAAAGATTGCCGAGGACTTCAGAAACTCGTTACTTGTCTATAAAATCCAGTATGCATCTATTCTGTTATCAATCTATGTATTATGCAAATAAAATGCCAATACATAACTATTTGTAATAATGGATGATTATAAAGTATAAACGGGGAACTTTATTCTTTTTTGTATAGTAAAGACTCCTACCAGAAAATAATATTAATTATTTCAAGTGGTAAATAAGAGTATACAAAAATGTATAAATATACATTATTGCATACTCTTATAGTATTTTCGTATCTTTCTGGAGGCAGTAGCTTGGGTTATTTTTAGGTGTTTAGCCACACCAACAGTTGTTTTAAATTTTTCATAAGCATTGGTGATAATATCTTTTTCAATTCCTTCTCTCATTTGTTTCAAAGACTGCCCCTCATAAATCATGCTTGGAGAAAAACTTTTGAGATCTTGGGGAAGAATTGAGGCGTCAATTCTTTCTTCTTCAACTGTAATAACCATACGTTCTATAATATTTTTAAGTTCTCGAACATTACCCGGCCATTTATAACGAAGCATAGCGTCAATAGCATCGCTGCTAAAAAATTTTTGTTTACCGTACTTCTCATTGGCTTTTTCCAAAAACAGATCAATGAATGCAAGAATATCTTCAGTCCTTTCTCTTAAAGGATGTATTTGAATTGGCACAACATTTAAACGGTAATACAAATCTTCCCGGAAATTACCATCCTGAACTTCCTTTTGTAGATCTTTATTAGTAGCTGCAATTATTCGGCAATCGATTTTCTTTGATTCTGTACTGCCAATTTGCGTAAGCTCCTTCTCATGAATAACTTTGAGGATTTTAACCTGAAGATTTAAAGGAAGCTCACCTATCTCATCTAAGAATAACGTTCCATTTTGAGCCAGTGCTATCAGTCCCAATTTACCCTCTCGAAGCGCGCCAGTAAAGGCACCTGGTTTATAGCCGAATAGTTCTGACTCCAGCAGAGTCTCGGGGATAGCACCACAGTTGATCTCGATAAAGGGGCCGTCTTTTCTTAAACTTTGTTGATGAATTAGCTTGGCAAACACATTTTTTCCTACTCCGGATTCTCCAGTAATAAGGAGATTTATATCCACTTTTGCCAACTTAACTGACAGTTCTATCAGGTTTTTAGTCTTTGAACTTTCTGCAACGATTTCTGGAAAAACGACTTCCTTTTCCCTGATCTCTTTGATCTCCAATGAATACCGCTCCATCTTGTTTTCCAAATCGTGCATCTCTTTGTAGAGATCCTTAATATTTGCAAGCTCATCCATAGTGCTGCTATAAGTTAACACTCTGATAATCTGATTGTTGTCATCAAAAAAAGGGACTGCATTAACAAGAAATCTTGCTCCCGAAAAAGTTTTCTGAAGGACGGTTACTTTTTTCTTTGTTTTCAGAGCTATTGCAACAGTTGACGGTCTGAATAGCCCTTTCCTTTCAGCATCATAAACACTTGTTCCTACAATTTCATCTGCTGTTACTCCACATAATTCTTCAAAAAGCTCATGAGCTTTTAATATGATTCCTTTCCCATCTGTAACCAAAACATGGTCATGAAGAGAATCTAAAATTGGAAGAATTGAGTCAAAAGTAGCTTCAGAAAGAGTCTTTCTGTCAAGATCACGCCCCATTTGATCAGCTGGAAAAAAGTATATCTCATAATAGTTTGTAAATGCTAAATAAAGATTCGTAATTATAAAATAATTTTTATTATTATACCCTGCAACCGTGGCCAGTGGTTGATCATGGGTTCGAGCTAATTCAAATTCACAGAAGATTGTATCTATAGTTTTACCAATAATCGTTTCGGGACCTTGCAACAATGTCAAAGCTGTTCGATTTGCATAAATAATTACATCTTTCTCTATCTTCAGGAAACCAACATTGACAAATTTTTCTCTATTATATTTTTTTCTCACTATCTCAACATCCTTCCTAAATTTTCAGAACCAAGTGGTAGATTAAAAAGTAAATCCCAACTATTTTACCATGATCGTCCTCATAAACCAGCTTTAAAAAGCGGCCATAATTTATAAATTAGAATTTACAAGCTGCAATTGAATACCAGCAATTAAAAAGTTAGCCTTTGAATCGGGTCGACAATGATGAGTCCATGGTCCCTAGTGAAGTGTAGCCAGCAGACCTTCAAAGAGCGCATTCATGACAGTGAATCTATCTCTATTTTATAGCCACTGAGTTCAATAAAATAGTATTCAAGTCACGACATCTTTAAAAAAACAACGGGTTCACTACCCTTTGAAGTTGGCACAAGATTTCTTGATGTTATTCAAATAATCACGATGGTAAAAGCAATTACGGTACCAATTATACCAACGAGTGGCACTATCTCGACATGACAGGAATTATTACCGAAACATGATATGTCCCAATTAATGGCGGTCTTGTCATAATCAACATTTTAGTAGGATTATATTATGATAACTACGGGAACGTGGTCATGATAACTATTGATATATGAGAAGGATGTTTCAATGTACCACAGTGCTATTCTATATAAAAACAATGTCAGCAGCAGTAGCATGAAACTCGATTAAACGTATCTCCTCACTGGGAAGCATACTGGTTTCTCTTTTTGTTGGATGGATAGGAGACCTGATTGATCTCAGGTCAGCCTCTGTCGTGAGTAATCTGATTGAACTTACAGGAATCCACCTGCTGTTTCTTCTGCCGTAACAGTCAGTTCCTCATGAAAAATCGTCAAGCTGGATCGAAATGGGTTCCGATCCAGCACGTTACAAGAAAGTTCTATAGACACAGGGAGTCGCCCTGTAATGCTGCAATTACATAATGGCATCAATCGGTACATACTCAAGCCCGAATGCTTCGGCTACTCCCCTATAGGTTACCTTCCCTTTTACCACATTGGCGCCATGTTTGATTTCCGGGTTTTCTCTGAAAGCCCTCTTCCAACCCTTGTCTGCGATTTCCAGCGCATAGGGCAGCGTTGCATTGGTAAGAGCCATCGTCGATGTCTTTGGTACGGCACCGGGCATATTGGCAACACAGTAATGGAGTACCCCATCCACGGTGAAGACCGGATCCGTGTGTGTGGTGGCCCTCGACGTTTCGAAACACCCGCCCTGATCAATGGCGACATCGACCATGACGGAACCCTTTTTCATGGTTTTTATCATGTCCCGGGTTACCAGTTTCGGCGCCTTGGCTCCGGGGATAAGGACAGCCCCCACTACCAGATCAGCTTCTCGGATAAGTCTTCGAATCGTAACCGGTTTTGACATGAGCAGAACGCAATTCTTCGGCATTACATCACTCAGATAGCGAAGGCGGTAGAGGTCTTTATCGAGCAGATATACCTTGGCACCCATGCCGCATGCCATCTTTGCGGCATTAGTCCCTACGATCCCGCCGCCGATGATGAGCACGGTGCCGGGATCAACTCCCGGAACTCCACCCAGAAGAACTCCGGCTCCTCCCCGGGACATTTCCAAGTAGCGTGCACCTTCCTGGATAGACATACGTCCGGCCACTTCACTCATCGGATTCAGGAGGGGCAGCGAACCATCCTCCATCTGTATCGTTTCATAGGCTATATTAATAGACCGGCTCTGAACGAGATGTCTTGTCAGCGGTTCATTCGCGGCGAGATGGAGGTACGTGAAGATGATCTGTTCCTTTCTGATGAATGCATATTCCGACGGGAGCGGTTCCTTGACATGCATGACCATCTCTGCACGTTCGTAAATCTCCCGGGGATTTTCGACAAGTTCTGCTCCCGCATTGACATACGCCTTGTCGGTCATTCCGCTCTTTATGCCGGCCTTTTTTTCAACCAGAACGGTATGTCCGTTCTGCTGCATTACTTCGACCCCTCCGGGGGTCATGGATACCCTGTTTTCCTCGGCCTTGATCTCTTTAAGAATTCCTATAATCATCACATCCTCCTTCAAACCGGATATGTTTTAATGAAGGATAGCACACAAGTGCTTCGGGGGGCAAGATATCCCGAAGGCGGCATATCACGGGAACCGCCGCTCGGCACACGCACTCTTGATGTCGTTCCATTCCCCCGTCAGTCTGAAAGCAATCACCAGAATACGGATTCTTCAATAACCGTCAGGAGTCTTCGTATATCATCAGGATAAATATCGCCGATATTTCCGATCCTGAAGGTATCGAGTTTGGTCACTTTACCCGGATAGATTACAAAGCCCTTGGCTTTCAATCGGTTATAGAACTCCCTGAAATTATATTTTTCACTCACAGGGCTGTAAAAGGACGTGATAATCGGTGACTGATACTCATCGGGTAGAAGCGTTTTGAATCCGAGTTTCCTCATCCCCTCGACCAGAGTTTTCTGGTTGGTACTGTATCGCTCGTGTCTCTTTTCAATACCGCCTTCCTCTTCCAGCTCCAGCATGGCCTGGTAAAAGGCCCGTACAATGTGAGTGGGTGACGTGAACCGCCACTTGCCCTTGTCCGCCTCCATCACCTGCCACTGATCATAGAGATCAAGGGAGAGCGATCGTGCGTAACCCTTTATTTTTCTCAGTTCCTCCGTCCTGGCAACAATGAATCCAAAGCCCGGGACGCCCTGAATGCATTTATTCGCACTTCCGACGCAGAAATCGATGTTCAGTTCGGAAATATCCATGGGGATACCAGCGAAGGTGCTTATGGTATCCGTAAAGTATATCTTACCGTATCTCTTTACTATCTTTCCTATCATATCAATAGGATTCAGCATGCCCGTCGTTGTTTCACCATGGACGACGGCAACGTGTGTTATCTCCCTGTCTTCCTTCAGGGTCGTTTCAAGCTTTTCCAGATCCGGCCGTGCCAGTTCTCCGCTGTCATGAACGATGGTGTCGATCTTGAGAGTTTTTGCGGTCAGGGCGATCCTTTCACCGTAGGCTCCGTTTACGAGAACGAGAAGTTTACCGCCGGGAGGGATGGCGGATCCGATAATCGATTCAACGGAAAACGTGCCACTTCCCTGCATAAGAACGGTTGTATATTCTCCAGTGTTTTTTGTGGACAGTGCAAGGAGCTTCGTTCGCAAATCTTCCACCAGGGTCTTGTAATCATCGTCCCAGGTGCACCAGTCCTTCAGCATAACGGCCTTTACCGTCTTTGTGGTCGATAACGGCCCCGGTGTCAGCAGCAGATAGGGATTATCCGGTATGTACTTTGTATCCATCGCGTATCTCCTTTGTAATATGTCACATGACGCTCCATTGATTATGCAGAATAATCAACGATCAGGACTGTTCCTATGGCGGGGAATCATACCGCCTTGGTTACATAAATCAAATTAATAATACTCATAATTATAATAACTATATATTATCAAATTCAGCGGCCTGCCGGTTATTTCCGGGTATGGACACAGCAGTAAAAACGTGGAGTTGGTTTATTGTAATGAAGGCAAGAAAACAAAACAGAGTATGGATGTACCGACAGTCACAATGGTAACGGTTATCAGTTTTGATACTTCTAGAGATCAGAGTGTAACAGCCGAATCAATTCTTCGGAGGCATCCAGTATTGTTCCATATACTCCGTACGCTCCCGAAAAATTACCTTCCCTTGTCAGTCTATTGGGAATAATGATGCATCTGATCCCGGCCGCGATTGCCGCTTTGAGACCGCGTTCCGAATCTTCCACGACGATACAGTGTTCTTTCTCGAAACCGTTCATTCCGATTGCGGTAAGAAAGGGGTCCGGACTCGGTTTGGAATGCTCGTAGTTCTCACGAGTCAAGACAAAATCGAAATAAGGCAAAAGATCCGTAGAGGCATGAATAATGTCAAAGTGTTCTCTTCGGGAACTCGTTACGACACCCATGGCTAGCCTTCCCCGTAACATGCGGAGCGTACGTTCAACCCCGTCTATCGGTTGAACGCCGCTCCGCAGAAGGTCACGGTACAGAAGGTTACGCCTCTGTCGAAGGAGAGAAATCTCCTCTGCCGGTATGCCCTGTTCGGCGGCAAGGTCGAAGCAGCTGCGACCCTCCTTCAGGGAGATTGTCTTGAACAGTTCTTCGGTCAGTTCGACTCCCGTCTCGTGGAGAACCGTACTCGTTGACTCAAAGTAGAGCCTCTCCGTATCGACAAGGACACCGTCATTGTCCCACAAAATCGCTTCGAGCATTTGGTACTGTTATCTTCCCTTAATCCCTGCCCCACTTTTTCAGATAGGGGCCCACCAGTTCCTCTTCAGTAGGAACATGATAATTCTCGATCGGCTGAGCGAGATTGGTATAATTCAGGAAGTGCTTCCAGTTGACGTTCGTACTGGAGATATTGCCGGCCCACGTTCCGCATCCCAGGGTATCCGTAAAGGGATTACCACTGAACCAGGCGCCGCTGTTCCCTGCCCCATGAGGCATATTACAGCAGACCCTTCCCACATTTGCCTTGATAGCGAGTTCCATCATGTGGTCCTGGTTGGTCGAATGGATTGCAACCGAATGCCCCTCACCAGAGAATTTATGCATCTTTTTCGCCCGTTCGACCATCTCGCTGAAGTCGTTCCACTTCCATACGGTAAGGACGAGTGATATCTTTTCTCCCGAAAATCTGTCTTCGCGACCGATCTTCTCCCCCATGACCATCAGACATCGTGTCCCCTCCGGGATATCGATCTCCGCCATCTTTGCAGGATAGTCGACCGGACGTGCCACACAGTCGCGGTTCAAGACCGTCCCGTCAGGCCACATCCATTTCCGAAGCCTTTCACGCTCTTCGGTGGTGCACAGGTAGCCGCCCTCCGCTTTGAGATACCCCATCATCTCATCGAAGACACTCTCTTCGATGGCGACGGCGTTCTCAGAGGAACAGGATGCCGAGTTGTTGGCACATTTCGATGACATGATCTTGTTGGCGGCGGCCTTGAGATCAGCCGTGGCATCAATGATCGAAATGACGTTACCGGCGCCGACGGTCTGGGCCGGTTTACCCGCCTCATAGACGACCTTGACCAGCGCCGCACCTCCCGTGGCAACCGCGTAATCGCATTTCGCCATGAGCTGTTGGGTCTTCTCGTTGGTCGGATGTTCGATACACTGCATCAGGTCTTCCGGAGCACCGATCTTTCTCAGGGCCTTCCTGCCGAGTTCAACCGTCTTGTATGAACTCTTCGGTGTTCTGGGGTGTGGTGACACGATCATGGCGTTTCTCGTCTTCAACATACTCAGACCAAGAGCGCAGATCGTCGACTCCGGGTTTGTGCAGGGTACGACATTCGCGATAACCCCGATGGGTTTGGCCAGAATCTTGAGATTTTTTTCAGGTATATCTTCGATCACTCCGCAGGTCTTTGCGTCTCTCTGGTCCCAGAGCGTTCCGAGACACTTATCCTTAATCTTATTGACCTTGTCCTCATAGCGGCCGATGCCGGACTCATCGACGGAAAGGCGCGCGAGAAGTTTCCTGTTCTCCTCTTTCTGCCATTCCCAGGCTGCGGCCTGGCACATCTCGTCGACCTTCTCCTGCGGCCAGAACTCTACGATCTCAAAGGCCTTCCGTGCCCTATCGTACATTTCTTGAATATTATCTGCCATAACGTAACCTTCAACCTCCTTTTCTCATGGAATAAATGTAAAATATCTTTCACCGGTGATCCTACCCGTTTACGATGGTATGGGAAGCGTAAATCCCATATTTCTAAAGGCCTCTTTTGCCACAACAAAAAAGTCCTCAATATCCCGGTATGTAATCTGTCCCAGATTGCATAACCTGAAGGTCTTGAGTCCGAACATCTTTCCGGGGTAAATGGTAAAACCCCGCTCATAGCAGTAATCGTGTAACGTGAAAAAATCGTATCTTGGATCTTCCAACCCCCTGACAGCGACAACCAACTTGCTCTGGATGTCCTTGTCGATAACATAATTCAGACCCATTTCTTTCAATCCCCTGTGGATTGCTTCCCAGCATCCGGTCAGGCGCTCCCAGCGGGCCTGTTCACCCTCTTCCCAGTACTCTTTGATGGCCTGCCGCAAGGCATATATGGTCTGGACGGGAGGCGTAAAATGCATCTCTCCGTTCTTTTCAAAAAAGTCGTACTGCATAGAGAGATTGCAGTAATACGATCTCTTGGGATAATTTTTTGATCTTTCTATCTCTTCGATATCCCCCACCGTCCATGATACACCGGTCATGGCGGAGAGACCCTTTTGTGCGGAGCTCATCAGGAAATCAATGTTCTCTTCGGCTATATCCAGCGGCATCAGGCCATACGTTGAGATCGTATCGACAACGAAAATACAGTCATTATCATGAACAATCTTCCCCATCTCCCTGATTGGATTGAGAATTCCCGTTCCCGTCTCATGGTGAACGGCGGCCACCACGGCAATATCCTTATCGTTTTCCAGTGTTTCTCTCACCACATCCAGATCGGGTAGACCGGTGGTTGAAAATTCAAGATTAACGCATGGGATATTGTAATAGTCGGCTATCTCCACCATTCTTGCACTGTATGCACCGTTGTTCACCACGCATATCTTCTTGTTCGCCGGAACAAGAGAATTGACACAGACATCCTGAATGATCGTACCCGAACCGGCAAAAATAACAGCCGTGTATTTCGAAGGGTCTCCGTGAATGATCTTCACGAGATCCTCTCTGATCTCATGCATGATCTCGACAAATTCCCTTTCTCGCGGACAGATATCAGGAACAACCTGTGCATACTTCACCCTATCACTGGTAGTTGCAGGCCCCGGATTTAACAGGATATTTCTTTTTACAGGTCTGACAACATCTATCTCTGTTGCTTCCACCTTCATGGCTTCCCCCCTTCACCACTTCGGATAGTATGTAAAAACAACCTGTTACCACACATCACCGGAGTTCAACTTCACTCCACGATAAAACGATTTACTTCCTTCCCTGCTTCTTCAGAAAATCACGGGGATCGACGATATCTTCAACAATCCGCCAGCCCGTTCCGTACATCTTCTGTTTTTCCACAAAACCCTTCTTCCATTCTTCGGGTGTCTTATATTCGACGGCAGATGCAAATCTTTTTCGTTCCTCAAGAGTGGGTACCGGTCGATCATCGGGACCATCGTAATCTTCTTGAGGGGTAAGGGCTTCGCCGAATCTCTGTTGGGGTTCCCGCTCCACTTCCTCGCACCAGTGCGCCCCGGCGGCAAAGGCCCTGGTAATCGCCACAATGACCCACGTAGCATCGGAGGAAAAGCCCAGGTCCATCATCGTGGCTCCGATTGCTCCGAGGAGATCGAGATCCACGGGCTTGTCGCTGATCTTCTGTACTGCCGCCACAACTTCCTTCATGAAGGCAATGTATTTACCGGCAACTCCCAGTTTCTCCGCCCGGGCAAAGGTCCTCTTGGCGGCCGGGTCCTTCAGCATCATGTCGGAGACTCCGAGGTGAACCGCGTCAAGGTTCTCCCTTGCAAGCAATTCGGCAACTTCTCCCGTGGGTTTTCCCTCGTTCTCCACCATGGCGAGATATTTATCGAGCATCTTACCGAAACTGTCAAAAGCACCGTAGGTGTGACCAAATGCGAGTATGGAGGCACCGCATGCCTGGGTGAGGAGGGTGGTACTGCTGCCGGTTATCCGGGCAATCGCCGCAGGTGAAGAAAGTCCGTCATCGAGAGAAAGGACCATGACGTAGTTCAGCATCTGTGTCTCTTCGATAAGGGGAATTCTGGCCTGGAAATCGATAAAGATAATATCAGGGAGCCCGTATCCCGCTTCAACCAGCTCGGTGGTGTCATAACCCCGTGTTACTATGCGGTGAACATTCTTGTAGGCAACCGCAGAGACCCATTGGAAAGGAGCCCGTGTCTTATCCTGAGGGACCGTACCGCGTTCCCTTTTTGAGTAGTCGTAATTTAATCTCGGATCATCTAAATTACCTATAGTACCCATTTTTTCCACTCTCCTTCCTCTTTCTGTTTTCTGGCGTATTCCTGTCGTTCCTCCTGGTTTGGCACTTCTCTGTCTTCAGGGCCGACGTATTTTATCATTGAGAGATCCAGCATCTGCACCATAGGTTCGCTCTTCGACGCCGCCCAGGCGCGACCCTTCTTCATCTGATAGAGGGCATGGGCGGCACAGCTGAATCCCCTGGTGACACATCCGATACACCAGGCGGCATTCGGCGCAAATCCCAGCTCGGCAAGGGCGGTATTGCCCGCTCCGATCATATTGACGGATACATAGGCCTTGCCCTCTCTTTTTCTTCGTTCGTTGAAGTGTTTTTCTATCGACCGTTGCAGTTCCAGGTACACACCGTTGATTCCGAGTTGTTCGTGCTTGATATGTGTCGGCTCCGCTCTCGGGTCTCCGTCAAGATGCTGTGGCTGTCCCATCCCCATAACGGCGAGGCCCGCATCCATATGCTCATCAACGAGAATCTTCCCCATCTCCTCCAGGGATATACCCTCCACACGGGCACGTTCGATGTATTTATGCAGCATATATCCATGGGCGGCTCCCGGCCCGTGGGCTCCCCCGAAAGTCATAACGGCGGCTGCGGCCGCGGCAGGAATATTGGGTCTACCACTGATTACGGCAAAGGCAGATGCCGCCGAGGGAGACATGGAGTGTTCCAGAAATTCTCCCATTTCATATTCGAGCATCTTTTCCTCTTCCTCGGTAGGAAGCCTCTGCTGAAACAGGACGAACATGGCGTCGCAAAAAGTATATCCGGCCTCCGCCAGATCGCTTACGTTATAACCACGTAAAACGGTCTTCTCTTCCGTCTTGTAGGAAATTGATGTTTTTCTACGGAAGAATGGTTCTCTACTCATATGAATCCCTCCTTTTCTGGTGTTTTCTCTTTACCAAAGCGCAGACGCAAACAGCCCTCTGCATTTCTGATCGTACTTATCTGTACTAATTTATAGGGACATACATACCGCGAGCACTCATGCCCCGGACCGCTACCGTTTGTTTCAACACATCTTTTTTATAACCTAAAAAAACCACACATATAATTCAAGTTAATAATGATCATAATATTCATAACTGATTGTTATGATATTAGCGGCTTACCCCGATGAGAATTACTCCCAGGGCAATGATGAAAGACCCTGTCAGTTTCTGCATGACGTACCGCTCTTTAAGCCAGACAAGGCCGTACAGGGCAGAAAGGACGATACTGAATTCTCTTACGGCAACGACGTAACTCACCTTGCTCATACGAAAGGCAAAGAGCACCATCATGTATGTCAGGAGCACAACTATTCCCAGGGCGAGAATATTGTTTCTGTTGAGGCTCCATTCCTTTTTCAGAGCTTCTCTCTTTCTTGTCAAAACGTAGGGTGACAACAGCACCACAACAATCAGCAGCATCAAATAGATGTACAAGGGAGGCTCCACAATACCCACTCCTACCTTATCGACGAGTGAATAGGCTGCGATCATGAGACCTGTCATGATCGACAGGAATGACGCACCGTGCCTGACCGCTCGAAACGGCTCCAGAAAAGAATCGAATGTAAAGGATCTCAAGTGAATCACATATATGCCCAGCACAATCAGTGAGATGCCGAAAGTTCCCAGCGGATAAATCTGTTCGTGCAGAATCAATACGGCCATCAGCGGCACTAAAAGCGGTCCCGAACCCCTTGAGATAGGATATACCAGTGAGAGGTCTCCACGCTCGTAGGCGCTCCCCATAAAAGCAAAATAGAGAAAATGAAGCACTCCCGTTGCTGCGATGCACAACCAGCCGTCCATGGAAATATCGGCGCGAACCCAGTAATAAAAAAACATGGGAGAATAAAAGATAAGAGACACAAAGAGAAAGGACCATATGTAGGTGAGTTTATCGAGACTTTTTTTCAGAAAATAATTCCACCCGGAATGCAAAAAAGCCGCCACGATCACTATTAAGAGAGCAACGTCACTCACCTGAAAACCCCGGCACTTTCGAATGTTTTAGCCAACACTGATCCTGAATCTTCCCGCATTCGTTCCCCATGACGTTCATTGTGCCCCTGCGATATGAAATCAATATAAGAGGTTCATACAAATTGATGTCGTCCGGTTGCGTCATCGCCATCCTCACACAATGACGGCAACTCGTACCGCTTCACCCGATTCTGCGATCCTCAGGCCCTCGTTGATATCGTCCAGTCGTACCCGGTGCGTGACGATTTCACTGAAGGGGAAATCTTTATGGCGAGCATCGAGTAGTTCGAGCCCTGCTTTTAAATGTTTTGCATCGTAGTTATGAATACCTCTCAATGTAAGCCGCCTGAAAACGATGTCCCCCGCATCGTAGGAGAAATCGGCGCCATTAAAAACACACCCTACTTCTATATACCGTCCTCCGATGCGAAGACATCTGAGACCGAGGCCGATGAGTGACGGCACACCCGCCACCTCCATGGCGCAATCGACCCCGTGACCGTCCGTAAGACCCTTGATCGCTTCGACGATCTCTTCTTCCTTCATATTGCGCACATTCATTGTATCTGTCGCACCGAACCGCTTGATAAAATCCAGCCGATGATCCAAGATATCGGTAACGATAATCCTTTTACACCCGTAATGAGATGCCAGTGCGGAGGCATAAAATCCAAGCGCCCCGGCCCCCTGGATCAGTACGTTTTCGAAGGGTTTCACTTCCGCAGCTTCCCACGCGGCCACAACGGTCCCCAGAGCACAGTTTGCCGGCGCCGCTTCCTCATCGGTGAGAGATTCAGGTACCTTGAAGACACAGGTTCCCGGCGTAATATAACAGTATTCGGCAAAACCGCCTTTGAAATGGGGAGGATCGGCACAGCTGTCGTGACCGTACTTTCTCAGGCTGCGGCACTTCATAGGCAGACCCTTATCGCGGCAGTAGTAACATTTTCCGCAATTATCCATGATTGTCCAGGTGATCCGGTCTCCGATCTTCAGCACCTTATCCGCACCGTCATGCGTCACTCCCCTACCGAGTTCCACAATTTTCCCGACTATTTCATGGCCCAGAATCATAGGGACAGGCGCTGACCGGTGACCCAGCCATGAATGAACATCCGAGCCGCAGATGGTGCAGCAGGTTATCCTGACAAGGATACAGCCCTCTTCCACGGTAGGTAAGGGGTATTCTATGAACTCCAGATCCTGCTTCTGAACCGTCATGACGGCAGCTTTTGCCTTAACTGGCATGGTAATCTCCTTTATCAAAAAACGTATCTCAGCGGTTTTCACAATGTACAAAGGTCGGATTTATTCCAGGGCTGCTGCGTAACCATCATTCTCTCAACCGAACAGAAGACGGGGAAGCCAGAGTGCAATCTGCGGGAAGAAATATACGAGAGCCACGCCCACGATTTGCAGGCCCATAAACGGCATCATCCCCTTATAGATCTCCAGCAGTTCCCACTCGGGCATGATTCCCTTGATATAGTAGGCCGATAACGCTACCGGCGGGGAAAGCCAGCACGTCTGCAGCACGACCGCCAGGAGAATGCAGAACCACAACATATTGATATCCATCTCCATGATAACCGGAAGGAAGATAGGGACAATGACCACCACGATGGGAACCCACTCCAGGGGCCAGCCCAGGATAAAGCAGACCGTCAGGATGCCGACCAGGAAAACCCAGTTGGGCAAATTCCAGGAAAGGAGGGTCTTGGCAATGAAGGTCGGCGTTCCCATGGAGGAAAAGACCACCCCCATGAATGTGGAAGCCGCAAGAAGAATCATCACCATGCTTGTCGTCTCGGCAGTACGGAAAACGGCCTCTTTCACAAGATTGAAGGTCAGTTTGCCGTTCAGTTTTGTCACTATCAGGGCTCCCAGGCATCCGAGGGCCGCTCCTTCCGTGGGTGTGGCAACCCCCGTTATAATGGTCCCCAGCGTCGCCAGGATGAGGACTGCAGGCGGCAGGAGTCCCAGGAAAAATTCACGGACCTTGTAACTTGTAGGTACGTCGAGTTCCTCTTCAGACAGAGGCGGACCCATCTCAGGATTGATCATGACCCGGATCACCGTGAATATGACGTACATGCATGCGAGCATGATTCCGGGCAGGATCGCTGCAGCAAACAGTCGTGCTACGGAAACCTGCATTACCGGCCCCATAACCACCAGCATAATGCTGGGGGGTATGAGGATACCCAGCGTTCCTCCGGCTGTGATGGCTCCGGCGCTGAGCCCTGCATCGTAATTGGCCTTTTTCATGACTGGAGCGGCCATCAGCCCGATGATCGTGACGGCGGCGCCGACTATCCCTGTTGCCGCCGCAAACAGCGTCGCCGAGAAGATGGTTCCCATGTACAATGAACCCTTGAGACGGCCGGAAAGAAGAAGAAGCGACCTGAAGAGACGTTCCATCAATCCCGCCTTTTCAAGAATATAGCCCATAAAGGTAAAGAGGGCCACAGCCGCGAGAACCGTATCCACCATCGTGTCAAACCAGGTAAGGGTCATCAGGTAGAACACCTTGGTACCTAACCCGATGAAACCGAATATCATGCCGAGTGTGATCAGTGTGAATGATATAGGAAACCCTATGCATATAGCTACGAAGAGGCCCCCCAGAAGTATCAAACCGTATATTTCCAAGCTCATTTCTTCCTCCTACGACACAAAGCATTGTTTTCATGCATTCAAGAAATTCCGCTGCTCCCTGAATCAACAGAAGAATGTTGAGACAGGGTGGATAACGGATTCATGTAATCTCAGTGGGCTCCTCTTCACGGTGGCGAATATCCACCCCGGTCAGTAAAAACTTTATCGATTTGAGAAGTTCTGAAATCCCCTGGAGGAGCAACAAGGCACCGCCTAAGGGAATAGTCGATTTGTACCAGTATACCGGGGGTCTCCAGGTCGACATCAACTGTTCCCGTAATGCCCAGGAATTGGCGGCATACTCCATGCTCAGCCAGATGAACATAACGATCCCGGGAAGAAAGAGGAAGAGATAACAGCATATGTCGACCCAGCATTGAGTCCGGGGACTCCAGTTTTGATACAGAAAATCGGTACGAATATGCTTTCCCATATAGAGGGTCAAGGCGCCGGCAAGCCAATAATGAGTACCGTAGCACATGGTAGATACATCGATCGCCCATAACGTCGGACGATAGGTATACCGGATGAAAACCTCCCAGACCAGCGCTGCCGCCATTGGTATGATGAGCCAGGCAAAGGTTTTTCCCGACCATATGCTGATCTGGTCGATCACTTTGATGATCCGATCCATATTTTTCATAGTTTCAGTCTCCACAATTTCCGGACGGCCTGCCCTGAGCCGTCGCTTCCTTCTGAACTGGTTATTCTTACAATTCTCGTGCAGGCATGTTCACCTGCAATGCCTTACCCCGCCTACCCTTCCCGAGAGAATCCGGGAAGGTAGGCTTAGGCAAGATGTTGTTACGGTCAGATTCGCCGGTCTTCAAAGTGCTTATTTCTTCTTTATTTCGGCAGCACCGGCGATCAACTGTCCCAGCTTGTTTGTCTCCGTAGTGAAGGGAACAACCAACACGGCAAACTGGCGCTGTGAATCGAGGACCTTCTTGAAGAAGGGCCTTTCCGCCTCGATTTTACCGAGAACTTTTTTCGCTGATTTAATGAAGGCTTCCGAATAACCGGCAGGCGCATCGAATACATTGACGCCTTTCTCCTCGACCAGCACTTTCAGGGCCTTGGCATTTTCCTGAATGAAGAACATCAACCCATCGATAATCGACTTTGTGGTTGCGCATTGAATGATTGCCTGGATATCCGGAGGCAGTGATTTCCATGCCTTGCCGTTGATTATGATATCCTGGATTCCGATAGCCTGGTGGAGTCCCTGGAGAGAGTAATTCTTACACACGTCATAGAGTCCCAGCTTCAGGTCGCTGGCCGTGTTGATCCACTCACCGCCATCGAGAAGACCCCTCTCCAAAGCCGGGATGATCTCGCCCCCATGCATGTTTACCGGTGTTCCGCCCATATCCTTCAGGACGTCCGAGGACAGTCCAGAAGACATGCGGTATCTCATCTTCAGGTAATCGTCGAGCGTCTTGGGTTGTTTACGGGACCATCCGAAGGCCTCGGGTCCGTCCGGAGCAATCATGAAAGGCATGACATCCGCACCGAGGATCTTAGTGTAATATTCCAGATAGAGGTCCCGTCCCTCCCCCTGCAGGTACCAGGAAAGATGATTGAACATGTCCAGTCCGCTTCCGGCACCGCCGAGCGGAGAACTGAAGAGACTGCCGGCTGGGTGTTTTCCCATGGTGTAATGGGTCCAGAACTGTCCGACTTCGACGATACCCTTATCAACGGCGTCAAGAAGTTCAAAAGGTTTCACGATAGCGCCACTTGCAAGGACTTCTATCTTCAGTCTCCCTGCCGACATCTTTTCGATGTCATCGGCCATCCTCTGCAACAGCACAATTTGAGGGGCCCCGGCAGGGTGCGAACTCTGCAGCTTCCAGTTAAACTGGGCCGCATGTGCAGACGCCACAAACCCGGAAATGGACATGGTTAAAGCGCAGGCAATAACCAACGCCAACGGAATAGCAAAAAATCTTCTTTTCATGGTTTCCTCCTTATTACGGTATGTTAGAAGTTCGGTTCATTACAAGACCCTAACTACATCACATCGTTTCTTTTTCATCCCTCCTTTCTCTCTATGGTTTTAGATGATGTTGAAGACATCCTCTCCCCCATGGGTATCGGTTCGACAAAAGGGCATGCAGTTTCATATATCCTTGACAGCACTGTCGCCCCCGAAACCGAGCTTTTTGCTGTTTCTTACTTCTGCAACTTCATTTCCTCGTAGGTCCTGTTTAAGAGCCGTATAACGTCGTAGTCGGTGTCTTTCATGCTCACACATTTTTCCGCCTTGACGTTGTCAAGCCATGCCTGACAGGTGGGCTCTTCATGTATGGTAAGGAATGCCCGTCTGATTTTCTCTCTCAAATCTGGGTGAAGATCCATCCTGTAGGCAAATGGATCCTGAGGAATGGTTGCAGACCACCAGATGTAATTGAAGTCTTCCTTTTTCACGACGCTACGATCTATAACGTTGTCGAACCGGTGAGTGGCGACGAACGCGCAGTCAATCTTGCCGTCGTAAACCGCCATGATGGACAGATCGTGCCCTCCCGAATAGACCACCCGCTTAAAATATTTTTCCAGGGGCATCCCGATCTCTTTTGCAAAAACCACTCGGGGGACCAGATTTCCCGACGTGCTTTCGGGATCGGTCAGAACGACCGTCGCCCCCCTTATGGATTCGACCGTAGTGTACTTACTCCCCTTTTTTGTTATGATCACCGCCTGATACCCGGGGCCGCTCTTACTGATATAGCCCGGCTTCTTTTTATAGGTGGCGAACACCTCTATTCGGGGGTCTTTTTCATGGGCGATCACATATGAAAAGGGACCGTGAACGGCCACATCCACCCATCCGTTAACCTGAGCTTCAACGACACTTGAATAGGAGGCGGGCATGTAGAAGTTAATCTTCTTACCCGTACATTTCGAAAGATAGTCTATCAGCGGTTTATAGATGGTAAGTTCCTGGATGGTTTCTTCGGTAGGAATGATGGAGAACGTGAGGATATCGGGATTCTTCCACTGGTTATCAGCACAGACTGAGCTTGTCCCCGGAAGAACGGACCATACAATCACACAGAAGGCGATAATATATTTCGAGATTGTTGTCTTCACCATGCCAACCTTCCTGTGTCTTTTCAAACAGGTTTGAATGGTTATTCTGTACCGTCTCAGTGTGAATAATAACCCTTATCGTCGTAGGTTCTTATTACTCGTATATAGTCGTAACGTTCCGTATGGGTGGTAAGTTTTTATAAAATCTCTCTTATCATGGTATGTAGGTGACCTTCAGTTCCGTCTTGTAGATTGTTCCTGTGGAGCGATCTTTTGCGCTGATAGCAAAGATATTATCACCTGGTTGCAGCTCTACGCCGCGAATACGCCAGTTGATAGTACCCTCCGCCATGCCGCTCCCCCCTCTGTTGTTAGTCCAGTATATCGTATCAATATCACCGAAGATCAATCCGGCAAGCTCTATCGGTGATGTTTTCAGCACCTTCCCATCACCCACAAACTGGGGTTCGGTAATGACAATATTCGGTAGTATCCGTTCTTTTCCTTCGGAGACAGGTCTTGTACCGACCATCCCTCCTGTTTCTTTACAGCCGTACAGTCCTGTACCGGAAATCATAACAACGCTTATGACAATACATAAAAGGAGTTCTTTCATGGGGTATGCGTGCATCTTTCTTTGTCTTACTCGGTTGTCTGTGAGTTGCATTGACCATAGTGCAAGGCCTGAATGAACATCGCCGGAAAAGCCCCCCTGTACGTCTTAATCTTATACAGTGAAAACGGATAAAGGCAATAGCATCATATACTCATTTATCCATAGGTAGAACTACCTATGGAATTCCTATCCGCTGATTGAAATATAATCTTTACTGATGGCGTATTTGACTATTTCCGAGGTGTTCTTGAGATTGAGTTTCTTCATAATATTTGCCCGATGGTTTTCGACCGTTCGTGTGCTGATACACAGGATAGAGCCTATTTCCTTGTTTGTCTTTCCTTCGGCGACAAATTTTACAATCTCCCGTTCACGTGAGGTAAGAATCTCAAAATCGTGGGTGTACTTTCCTCTGCACATCTGAACAAAATTATCGGTCAGATCATCCGCAAGAATGGGAGAAATAAAGACACCCCCTTCCCGGATCTTTTCTATGGCCATATACAGTTCGGTGTCGGCGTCTTCCTTCAGAAGATATCCGTCGGCTCCCGCCGAAATTGAGTGGTACAGATATTCCCTCCCCTTGTGCATGGTCAGGATAAGGATCCTTGTATCGGGATTCAGTATTTTTATCTCGCGTGTGGCTTCGATCCCCCGTATGTTCGGCATGGAAATATCCAAGATAACCATATGAGGTGTTACCTGCTTTAACATCTGAAGAAGTTCCAATCCATCACTTACCTCTCCTATGACCGCTATATCGTCCAGTTCCTCGAGGATCTTCCGTATTCCCAGACGGAACATCTTGTGGTCATCGGCCAGTATGATACGGTACGGTTCCATTATCGCCCCCCCTCCCCGTCAATAGGTACGGAAAAGGTGATGGCGGTTCCCATACTTTCCCCACTCCGTATGGTGAACGATGCGCCCAGCATCCGTGCGCGTTCCTGCATGGCTGCCAACCCGATTCCCGTCTTGAGGGAATATTTGTCGAAATTCCTTTCGACCGTAAAGCCCTTTCCATTGTCTTGTACGGTAAAACAGATCGATCCGCCGACATTTTTTATACTGACGGATACATGGCTGGCTTCAGCATGTTTCTCAATGTTCGTGAGTAATTCCTGAAAAATTCTGTAAATGAAGATCTGTTGTTCCGAAGAGAAAAAATCATCAATCTCTTCGATATCAATATCGGCGTCGATATCGCAATATTTCCTGAAGTCATCTATGAGTCGCTGTATTGCCGCCGATAGTCCGATATCTTCCAGTATCGACGGGCTCAGATCTCTGGAAAGTTTTCGCACGTTTTCGATGACAAAATGAATATAATCGAGCATCTCGTCGCATTCGGCAATTAATTTCGGCTGATCACCGTTCAGTTTCCTCTTGATGGAGCTGATCTGCATCTTCAAGAGGGATAATGATTGTCCGAGATCATCGTGCAGTTCGTAAGAAAGTTTTCTCCTTTCTTTTTCCTGAGCCGTCAGGATATGGGATGAAAGGATACGGAGTTCGTTTCTGGAATCTCTCAGGGCTTTCTCTATCTTTTTCCGTTCGTCGATTTCCATCAATAACTGGGCGTTCGCCTTCGAGAGATCGGCGGTCCTTTCCTCAACCCGTCTTTCCAGGTCACGATGAGCTTTCTGGAGAATCATCTCGTTTTTTTTGCGTTCGATGATATCCCTGGCTACGCATACTATTCCCTGAATATCGCCGCCGTTTCTTTTCATCACCGCACCGGAAAAAAGAACGGGGATCCTTTTTCCGTCTTTTGTGAGATAGGTCTTTTCCACGTTGGCGACGGCACCGGTCGGTACCAATGTATCAATGACCGAATCGTTCGTTGTAGTCTCTTCAGGAATAATTTTCTGTATTGATTTTCCGACGAGTTCATCCCGTTCGTATCCGAGAAGATCGAGCGCCGATTGGTTGACCGTGATGATCTTTCCGTACGGATCAATAACGATGAGGGTATCGAGCATGGATGTGATTATATTGTCCACATACGATTTTGAAACCGTTGTCTTGCTGAGATTATGCGCCATCTCGTTGAACGCCTTCGCCAGCACGCCCACCTCATCGGAAGAGGTAATATCTATCTGGGTATCCAGTTGTCCATGGCCGATTTCAAGCGCCGCGGTAGCCAGTCTGTTTATAGGTCTCGAAACGAAACGGGAGATCCAGTACCCCATGACAACCACGGAAAATATGGTGCCCATGGTCAAGACGATTATCATGAGGGTTGCATTGGGAATGGATTCATCAATGATTTTCGAAAGGTGAGCTTCCATCTCCTCCTGAGTTTTTTCTCTATACCGGTTGATAACGGGATATATGTTCTTTCTGTAATGAGGTTCAAGGGTTTTTCTGAAAAAATCATAGGCCTGATCCGGCACGGTGTCTGAGAGATTGATAAAGTGTGTCAGGTACTTCCAGTGATAATAAAAGTCGCGCTTGCGGAGACTGACCCATCTCTGGAGGCCCGTATCAACACTGTAGTCAATGTAGTCGGACCTGTTGCTGTCGCCTTCCTCGATCGATGCCATATCGGCAAGCTTCGGTTCTATGGATGCGGAAAGAAAGTGCTCCAGCCGCTGCAGATTCGATTTGATCTTGTTCTGTTCCGGGTCGACCACATCCTTTTGCTGACGTTTATCCGAGAAGGTGTATATGATCCGGTATTTCTTGTTTACCAGGTCCTGAATGGATTCTTGACACTGTTCCATTACGAGGAGTACCTCATCCGAAGCACCCGATTCCACAAGCGAATACTTATTAAGTTTTATTACTTTTAGTTTGATATCATTATATATTTTAATATAGACATATCCGGCACAGACTATCAGGACAGACATACACAGGAAACCGAGCATCAATTTATGCGTTATCTTCATTACCATTATTCCCTACCTCTTCATTACATAGTGCGGGGAGATAATCGGAAACAAGCTTCGCCACAAGGGAGGTGTGAGAATCGGTCAGTCCGGTTGACCTGACGGAAACATATACACCTGACAAGTGAGAAAGTATTTTCTATGCTTTCCTGCAGAATATAATCTCTTTATCGTTCACACCCCGTTTACCGGTGTAAATAATATAATGGTATTCACTCACTGTTCAGTTTCAAGAACCACACGGTATCTGTATGGCTATGTATCGACTCCGACCCTGAAATTTTTTATCGGTCGGTATCCGTTCCATTGTCCATCCGTAGATGTTGATAGTATAGAGAGAGCAGGCTAGGGAAACAGTATCTTCCCTTTGAAGGTCCATCAGAGATCGGTTCGCCCATCATAATCCGGTAGGAGAAAATATCGTCTCTTCGGCTTCGTACTGATAGCTTCCTGAGACGGATAATATCACGCAGAGGTATCGATTTTTGTAACCTCTATCCGATCAAATGTCAAGAAAGCTGTAGACCCGGCATTCCCCCCTTGACTAACCGCATCAGTTAAAGGTATGACGGTTTGAAAATAAGTCAATATCCAAGGGAGGAACGGAACCATGATTAAAAGATTTGTCTTGTTTTTATGTACGCTATGTCTCTTTTTTGCTGTCCCATATACTAGCTCCACGGCCGTCTACGCTGCCGATAAACCATTCGTGTTCGGTCTGCTCTTAGTCGGACCGTATAACGACCACGGATACAGCCAGGCACATTACGAGGGGGGCGAATATGTACAGAAAAAGATACCGAGCACAAAAATGATCTACATCGATAAGGTCAATCCGGCGGACCGTCCGGGCATTACCATACCTCAATTAGTGGACGACATGGTTGAAAAGGGTGCGAAACTCATTATTGCAAATTCGGATGACTTCAAAGACGGAATACGTGAGGCGGCCCTCATGCATCCCGAGATCAATTTTATTCACGTTTCCGGAGACGATGTACTGACCGGAAAGGCGCCGAAGAATCTCGCAAACCTCTTTGGCCGAATGGAATACGGCAAAATGATGGCGGGCTTTTCCGCCGCAATGACAACGAAAACCGGTAAGATCGGATACCTCGGACCGCTGGTAAACGATGAAACCAGAAGACTTGCATCATCCTGCTATCTGGGAGCAAAATACGCCTGGGAAACGGTGCTCAAGAAAGACCCCAAGGACCTGAAGTTTCAGGTTACGTGGATTGGGTTCTGGTTCAATATCCCCGGTGTTACCGCAGATCCTACCCAGGTCGCCCAGAATTTCTTCAACACGGGGTATGACGTTGTCATTTCCGGCATAGATACGACGGAAGCCGTCGTGGTCGCCGGTCAAAAGAGACAGGCGGGCGAGCAGGTCTGGGCCATCCCCTACGATTATATAGGGGCATGTGGGAGCGCATCCGACGTGTGCCTCGGAGTCCCCTATTTCAACTGGGGACCCGGTTATTCGGCAATGATCCAGAATTACATGTCGGGAAAGGGAAAATCCGAATGGATCTGGCTCGGACCCGACTGGAAAGACATCAATAATCCCGATACGAGCACGGTCGGTTTTGCCAGAGGAGAAGCACTCTCGTCTTCAGCAGGAGAAGCTCTCACGGCCTTTATTCGTGATCTTGGCACGGGAAAAGTGAATCTATTCAAAGGTCCCCTTGCCTACCAGGACGGCAGTATCTACCTGAAAGACGGTGAAGTTGCCACGGATACGCAGATCTGGTATATGCAGCAACTGTTACAGGGAATGACCGGGCAGAGCAGCGCGAAATAACAAGCAGGGCGTTCATGAGGAATTGAAGGTTGAAGAGGGAATGATTTTTCCCTCTTCAACCCGATCAAATACGATGTGCAGAGGATCTTTCACGCCTCTGCACTTTTTCCTTATATCGCAGACCGGGATTACAGCCGATGCATATCGACGTACGCGATATTCATAAACATTACGGTCCTACAAAGGCCAATAACGGCATAACCCTCACCGTAGAACCGGGCACGATACACGGCATACTGGGTGAAAACGGCGCAGGGAAAAGCACGTTGATGAAAATCCTTGCAGGATACATCCGTAAAACGAGCGGCACCATCCTGGTGAATGGTTCGGCCCGCGACTATAACACACCCGCGCAGGCCGCACGGCTGGGAATCGGCATGCTCTACCAGGAGCCTCTTGACTTCCCTCCCCTAACCGTCCTGGACAATTTCATGGTAGGCCAGGCAGCGGGCATGAAAGATCGGAAAAGTTATTATCGGAGAGAATTTGAACTCCTTGTCGATCACTTTAACTTCGACCTGAATCCCGATGGTCCGGTGGATAAGCTCACCATAGGAGAACGGCAGCAACTGGAGATAATACGGCTTCTGGCCCTCGGGGCGGAGGTGCTGATACTCGACGAGCCGACCACCGGAATATCGCGGGAACAGAAGGAAGCACTCTTTGTGGCACTCAAGAAACTTGCTTCCGAAGATAAAAGTGTTCTTCTCGTATCCCATAAACTGCAGGATGCCGAAGCGCTATGCGATACGGTAACGGTCCTGCGCCAGGGGGTGGTAACGGGATCGGTACATCACCCCTATGACGCGGGCGCCATCCTGGAAATGATGTTCGGTGTTCCTCCGGGTTCACCGTCCCGGTCCGCCGTGGAATACGGCAAAACGATTCTTTCCATGAAAGATGTTTCCGCCTCCGGCGGACGCTCCGGTCTTGCACACTGCACGACATCCATACGGCAGGGCGAGATGGTAGGGCTTGCCGGTTTGGGGGGAAGCGGTCAGGAGGTCTTTCTCCGGCTTGCCGTCGGACTCACGAAACCCTCCACAGGATCGATAGAACTCATGGGTGAAGAGGCTCAGGGTAAGACCCTTCATACTTTCAAGAAAGCAGGTGTCGCCTTCCTCCCGGCATCCCGTCTTGAAGAGGGTTTGATGCCGGGATTGAACATTACCGAACATTTCGCACTCCAGGACCGGGACGACGGATTTCTGGTGAAATGGCATAGTGCCTCTGAAACGGCACAGGCAAAGATACAGAAATTCCGGGTCATGGGAACACCGGATTCTACGGTGGAAAGCCTTTCCGGCGGCAACCAGCAGCGTCTCCTCCTCTCACTGTTATCGAAAGATTCAAAATTATTGCTGCTTGAGCACCCGACCCGGGGGCTTGACGTCGAATCGGCCAACTGGGTGTGGTGGCATCTCCACAAATACTGTCAGCGCAAGACAAGCGTCGTCTTTTCTTCCTCGGATCTTGACGAGATACTCATGGTTGCCGACCGTATCCTCGTCTTCTTCAACGGCCGGATTGTAAAGGATGTAAGGAAAGACGAGACGGACATCGATGAACTGACACGGGCAATCGTCGGGAAGGCACACTGATGGACGTATCGAACAACATGAAGTATGCGACCTTTTTTCGATTCTTCCGCGACGTGATCCTTACGGTGATCGTTGTCTTTTCCTTTACAACGCTCATCCTCCTCCTCGCCGGAGCGCCTCCCCTCGCCGCCTACTACCAGATCTTCAAAGGTTCGCTGGGTTCATGGCTGAAACTGGGACAGGTGATCAGCGTCTGGATACCCCTCACCCTCTGTTCATGCGGTCTTTTGTACACCTTCAGAATCAATCTCTGGAATATCGGTGTTGAGGGACAGGTCATGATGGGGGCCGTTTTTACCACCTTCGTTCTCCGCTTCGGCATGAACGGCCATATGCCGCTCCTGTATCTGTGCGCCGCCTTTGCGGCAGGGGTCGCAGGGGGTGCAGTCTGGGCCCTCTTCGCCGGATACCTGAAGACAAGGGGAGGCATCCATGAGATATTCGCGGGACTGGGACTCAACTTCGTCGCCCAGGCCATAATCCTGTGGCTCATCTTCGGTCCATGGAAACGGCCCGGAATCGCCTCGATGAGCGGTACCGAACCCCTGCCCCGTGATTTGTGGCTCCCCTATGTTTCTTACATGCGTCTCTCGGTGGTTGGCCTCACCCTTGCCGTTATTGCCATTGTCGTGACGGCATTGATGCTCCGTTACACAAAGATAGGCCTCTATCTGAAAGCCATCGGGAGTAATCTGAACGCGGCCCACATGTTCGATCTCAACCCCCGCACATACATGCTTATCGCCATGGTCTTTGCAGGCGGATGTGCCGGACTGGCGGGAAGCATACAGGTAACCGGCGTCTATCACCGTCTTATCCCCGCGATATCGAGCAACTACGGGTATCTGGCCCTGCTCGTTGTAATGCTTTCCAACTATAATGTATGGATTTCTCCGGCAGTGGCCTTCTTTTTTGCATGCCTCAATGTGGGAAGTATCCAGCTTCCCATGGTGCTTCAATTAGATTCATCGCTGAGCGGCGTCATCCAGGGCGCTCTCGTACTGGCGGCGCTTGCCATGCATGCATGGAGGATGCGTACCCAAAAGACTGAAGGGATTGCCTTGTCATGAGTGAGTTCAATGTAACCATATTGCTGGCCAGTGTTGTCGCCGGGGCTGTCCCGATCCTCCTCGCAACCCTCGGTGAAACCATTACGGAAAAGGCGGGGATCATCAATCTTTCGCTGGACGGCTCCATACTCCTGAGCGCCATGACCGCCTTTGTCGTCGCCTATGAGACGAAAAGTATCATCACGGGTTTTGCCTGCGCCGCGCTGGTAGGGGCGCTGGTTGCGGCCGTCGTGGCAGTCTTCAGTATCTACCTTAATCAGTCACAGGTGGCCGTGGGATTCGTCCTGACGCTGATGACGCGGGATCTTGCCTATTTTCTGGGAAACCCCTACTCCCGCCTGCAGGGACCCAGCGCTCTTCAGCATCCGATTCCGCTGTTGAGCGATATTCCCTTTCTCGGAAAAGTATTCTTCAACCATACCCTCCCCGTCTATCTCAGCCTCCTGTTGATAGGATTGTGCTGGTGGTACCTGTACCGTACCCCGCAGGGACTCAACCTGAGGGCCGTGGGAGAGAATCCCAGGGCCTGCTTTGCCAGAGGGATAAGCCCAGCCACGATACAGATGGTATACACCCTCTGCGGCGGAGCATTTGTAGGGTTGGCCGGTGCGGCTTATTCACTCTGCACAAAACCGGGATGGGGGCGTCCCCAGGGTGCCGAAGGGGCGGGGTGGATCGCTCTGGCTCTCGTCATCTTCGGCGGATGGCATCCGGTACGGGCGGCAATCGGCGCCTACCTCTTCGCCTTTCTGCAGGTAATCGGCATATACTTTCAGAACTGGTTCCCTTCCATACCGGCGCAGGTCTTTCAGGTGGCTCCCTTCCCTCTTATGATCTTCACCCTGTTGATTATTAATTTTGTCCAGAAAAAGTCCGCCACTGACTCGATGGTGGGCAAGGGGTGGATACAGTCGATACTCGGGACCCTTTCCGGAGCCCCGCCGACGGCCCTGGGAAAACCGTATAAGACATGAGAGTCGAGCGCGAACAGATGTTTCATGAGGGGCCGCCGTCCGGTACCTCTTCTTGGGCAACATCGATGTTTTTTCGGATTATCGGATCAGTGATTCAACGACCCTGACCGCCTCCACACCGTCTTTTGCGTAATGGGCCCCGATCGACTCCGCGTAGGCCTTCGTAACCACTGCCCCGCCCACCATGAACGGGTAATCGAGGGAATCCAACCGGGCACGATCTATCACATCCTGCATCTCTGTCATGGTTGTGGTCATCAGGGCCGACAGGCCGACGACAGAGGGCTTGAGTCTCGCGGCTTCCCGGATAATGGTTTCGGCGGGTACATCCTTGCCCAGGTCGATCACCTCGAAGCCGTGATTTTTCAGCATGAGCGCCACGATGTTTTTCCCGATATCGTGCACGTCACCCTTTACCGTTGCGATAATGATGCGCCCCTTTTGTTTTGCATCCACCGTATCATCTCTGAGCCACGGCTCAAGGAAGGCGACGCCTCGTTTCATCGTTTCGGCGCTCGCGATCAACTGCGGGAGGAAATACTCTTTCCTGTCGAAGAGCTCTCCGACTTTCGTGATTGCGGGAATCATGATTTCATCGACGATCTTCTGGGCTCTCATTCCCGCATCTATCGCATGGGACAGCCGCCGTTCTATCTCATCCCGGTCCCCTTCAAGGATGGCCTGAGACACCCTGTCCTGGGGTGTTGTGCGGGAAGAGTCTTCCTGCCGTTTCACCCGGGGAGACACCTGCGAGAAATGCTGTATATATCCTGAGGCATCCCTGTCCCTGCCCGCCAGCACATCGCCTGCAAGCTTGAGATTTATCAGTTCCTCCACTTCGGGATTGGCTATCGCCATGGTCAGCCCCTTCGATACCGCCATGGCGAGAAAGGCGGCGTTGAGCCATGTACGCTCCGGCATACCGAAGGAGACATTCGAAAGTCCCACGATCGTATTAACCTTGAAGACATCCGAGCTCCATTCCACTGTCTTCAGGGTCTCCGTCGGTGCCTGAAGATCGGACGATGCGGCCATAACGAGTCCGTCGACAACGACATCGGATTTCGAAAATCCCAGGGTCGCGGCCTTCTCAAAGACATCCGTAATAATTTCCTTCCTCTCCTCCGCCGTTTTGGGGATATTGCCATCGGTAAGGGGGAGGAGTATAAACATGGCTCCGTATTTCGCCGCCACAGGCAACAGCCTCTCGACCTTTGCCTTCTCACCGGATATGGAGTTGATCAGCGCCCGACCGGGGTAGAGCCTGAGTGCCGCTTCAATCACATCGATATTCGAGGAATCGACAACCAGGGGTAGATTGGAGACCACGGAAAGGGCCCCGATCGCTTCCAGCATCATCTCTCTTTCATCGATGCCCGGCATCCCCATATTGACATCCAGGAGGGAGGCACCCTTTTTCTCCTGCTCCCTTGCCATGTTCCTGACGAGAGACATCCGCCCTTCGAGAAGCTCCTGCTGGAGAGCCTTCTTACCCGTGGGGTTGATGCGCTCCCCGACGATTGCGAGAGTCCGTTTCCCTTCGAGTATGACGGACGATCGTGCTGAGCTGACGGCGCTGACGGAATCCCGCACCGGCAAAACGGGTAAGGTTTCCGCAACCACTTCTTTCAGCCTGCGGATACACTCAGGGGTGGTTCCGCAGCACCCCCCCAGGAGATTAACCCCTTTTGAAGTAAACTGTGTACCAAACGAGGTAAAGGTGTCCGCATCCATGTTGAACCGTGTTTCGCCATCGACGAGTTCAGGCATTCCCGCATTCGGTTTCGCCACCAGAGGAACCGTGGCAAAGGGCTTCATCACATCGATGAGCCCCAACATCTCCTCAGGCCCGGTGGAACAGTTGCAGCCGACCGCATCAGCACCGAGACTCTGCAGGGTAATCAGGGCGGTCAAGGGGTCCGTCCCGTTCAACGTCCTGCCGTGTGCCTCATAGGTCATGGTGACACTGGTAAAGGCATCTGTCAGCTCTTTCACGGCAATAAGGGCCGCCCTGGTCTCCTGGATATCCATCATCGTCTCGATGAGGAAGAGATCGACGCCCCCTTCGAGCAGCCCCCGTACCTGTTCCTTGTAGATCTCGACGGCATCCTCAAAATCCAGATCGCCGAAGGGCCTGACGAAGCGTCCCGTGGAGCCTATGTTACCTCCGATCAGAGTCCCCGGACCCACCGCGCTCCGTGCGAGGAGGGCCAGATCCCGGTTGATCCGGATTACGTCGTGAGTCCCGTACTGGCTCAGTTTGACACGATTCGCCCCGAAAGAGGCCACGGTGACGATATCCGATCCCGCGTCACGGTAGGCGGCATGGATCCCCCCGATAATACCGGGATTTTCCAGACACCATATTTCAGGGCACACACCCGTCGGCATCCCCTTTTTCTGGAGCTCCGTTCCCGTCGCACCGTCCAGTATGATTATCCTCTCTCTGATCGTTTCTTTCAGCAGCATCTTCTGTACCCGTGGCTCCTTCATGCATGAATCCCCACAACGGCGGTAACGGACTTTTCCGGCATGAGAATACAGTTTTTGTTTATCGTGACCCCTATACGGTCGAGTTCCAGCATATCATACATCAGTCTCTGATTTTCAAGGAGAAAATCACCATATCCGGCCGAGAAGCGTCCCTTGGTGAGTCGAGCGTTTTCTCTGGCAAGCAGCCGATTAAAGAATCCCTCGATCCAGTCGAGCGCGGCATCCGTCATCTCGCTCGCAACGGCATCGACGACTACACCGCGCGTCATGTCTTCCCCTTCGACATCACTTCGTATGGCATCGATCACCGCATCCCCAGCGGTTGATCCTATACAGAGAATCTCACCGCATCCCTTCAGGAATCCGGCAAGCTTCGCGCTTCTGATCTCAGCGCCTGTGCCAAGGACAATCAGCGGGGGCTCTACACGTTCCAAGGTAACCCGTAGTCCGGCTCCTTTCAGACGGACAAGGAAAGCCGCGTATTCGATATGCCGTTCCATCTCTTCCCTTCTTTGATCGTCGATCCTGGTTATCCCCCCCTTGTACCCGAGACGCCGGTAAACGGCGTCCAGAGGTACCGGGATATGTATGGACGGGAAAATCTGTACTGAGTAAGAAACACTTTCCATAGTGCCGGATCTTCTTCCTGGACGTTCCATTCGCTGTCGAGCTTTGATTGTCGCCGAAAAATTACATCATCCGGTCTATTAAAACAAGAATAACCTTCCCTCGTTCCATCCCGACAGAATACCGCTGCCGTTACTTACTGCCGATATTCATGCTAACAGGTTGATAGTAACGATTCAACAATTCCGTTTCAGGCTTTCATCGTACGGATTGAGAGATAGTTTTTACGCTATGAAAAATGAACAAGGGACAACGCCCGGTTATACCGCATCTTTGCCAAGCGGAGGTGTAGTCCGCAGCAGTTCGGCGAACTGATCGGGCATGATGGGTCTACTGAAGTAGAACCCCTGCATTTCATCACAGGCATGTTTTTCCAGAAAGTCCATCTGTTCCCGTGTCTCTACTCCTTCGGCCACGATGGTAAGGTTCAGCGTCTTTCCCATGGCAATGATCGCTTCAGTAATCGCCTTGTCTTCAAAATTACCGGGGATATTGCGGATAAAGGATCGATCCACTTTCAGTGTATCGACTGGAAAGTTCTTGATTTGAGCGAGAGAAGAATATCCGGTACCGAAATCATCGATGGCAAGCCGAACACCCATATCCTTAATCTGTGAGAGTATCTTCATCATCCGTTCAGGGTTATGCATCACCATACTTTCGGTGATCTCCAACTCCAACAGATTGGGCGCCAGACCGGACTCCTCCAGTGCCGTTTTGATATCCTCAATCAAACCTGTGTCAGCAAGTTGACTAAGCGACAGGTTTACCGCCATGCAGATGGGGAGGAGCCCTTGCCGTTGCCACGTGGCATTCTGTGCACAGGCGGTTTTCAGTACCCACCTGCCGATAGGCACAATCATTCCCGTTTCTTCGGCCACCGGAATGAATTGCAGGGGAGGCACCAAACCGAGGGACGGATTCTGCCAGCGCAAGAGGGCCTCCACACCCGTAATCGCTCTGCTTCTGAAGTCCACCTTCGCCTGATAATGTAAAAAAAACTCGTTTCGTTTCATTGCCTGACGCAGATTTGTTTCGATTGAAAGCCGTTCTATTGATTGCGATTTAATATCTTTTGAGTACAGCTGATAGTTGTTTTTGCCCTCTTCTTTGGCATAATACATCGCTATGTCTGCATTCTTCATGAGTGATTGCCCGTCCAGCCCATCTGTGGGATAGGTGCTGATACCGATGCTCGCCGTTACGCGACATTCCTGACCCATGATCGATACCGGCTTTATAACGGTGGAAAGCACGTTACGGGCTACCGTTTCGATCTGGCTCACATCGCTGAATTCCTCAATAAGTATGACAAACTCATCTCCTCCCAGGCGGGCAACAACATCGACAGCCCGTAGCGACTGTTTCAATCGCCTGGCGATCTCCTGCAGTAATTGATCCCCCGCTTCATGGCCCAGGGAGTCATTAATGATCTTGAACCGGTCAAGATCTATAAAGAAGACGGCGAGTTTTCGCTTGTAGCGCTGTGCCGCCTGGATCGCGTGGTCTAACAGCTGGCTGAACATCAGGCGGTTGGGAAGACCCGTTAGGGTATCATGCGTGGCAAGGTACTGAATTCTCTCTTCGGCACGTTTGCGCTCGGTAATATCGTACCCGACACCCCGAAACCCCACAACCTTGCCTCCTGAGTCCCGTCTGGGAAAGATGGAAAGTTCGGTAAAGGCTTTGCCACCATCAGGACGGATAAATTCGTAGGGGAAATTCTTGACCGGATCGCCTGTTTTATTGACCTGATGCAACATGTTATCGATGGTACCGATATCTTCCCTTTTGATAAAATCCCGGAAATTAGCACTTACCAACTCGTCATGGGAATATCCGATACCATTAGCGAAGATATCGTTGCAAAAGAGGATGATACCGGCCGGATCGGTTTCGAAATACCATTCTTCCATCTCTTCAAGAATGGTACGGTATTTCTCTTCCGACTGCCGTAACTGTTCCTCCAGACGTTTCCGTTCGGTAGTATCCCTGGCGATACCGCGCAAACCGATCGGGTTTCCCTCAGAATCCCGTATGAGTGATACGGATGTTTCGTTATAGGCTTTCGTTCCGTCCTTTCGGGTAATTATCAACTCAAGTGCCCGAACGGGAACCCCTGTATTGATAACGTCGGTAATGACAGAAAACATTTCTTTTGCGTTCTCCTCATCAATAAACCGACTGATATGCATACCGATCAATTCATCACGAGAGTATCCGAGATTTCTGCACTCGGCTGCATTGACATACGTTAAATACCCGGAAAGATCAGTCTCATGGTAGCTGTCTTCCAGTTGCTCGACCATGTTGCGGTATCTTTCCTCGGATATCCTTAGATTCTCTTCCATTTCCTTTCGTTTGGAAATATCCACAAAGCTCCCGAGCGCAGCCCGCTTGTCCTTATGGATGATCGAAGTGAGCATCTCCATAACCCACATAACCTGACCGTCTTTTTTTATGAAACGGTATTCATAGGGTGCAGAGCTTTTCCCCCTCAAGGTCTCGATCGCCTTTTTCCGTACTATTTCTCTGTCATCGGGGTGAATATAGTCGAGAGAGTTGGACCCTATCAGTTCAGCATCAGAGAAACCGGTGAGTGTCTGATAAAAGGGACTGATGTAGATAAAGGACCCGTCTTGTATAACATATATTCCGGCTCCAACGTGGGACATAATAGTTTCCATGAAACGAGAAAATTCCATATCTTCTGAATCGCTTTTGGTTTCTTTCCTATCGGATGATCGAGATCTGGTTCCCATGATCCTGTCCTCCGGTGTAAGGACGTTGTGAGTAAGGTTCTAACATATTTTGTTTATCTACAATATTTTTAACTAGTTTCTCAAGCGTTTAATCTTTAGACAGGTTGCCGGCTACCGTTTTCATACAACATCTCGTGAGACACTTAGATCTGATTCCTCCATCTTGCAAAAGGATACTTGACTGCTACCGGTTGTTTGCAGTAGGGAAGTACATCAAAATTATTCCTCAGAACCACATCGACTGTTGCGGTCTGAACCACACACCGGATGGAGACAATACGAATGAATATCAGCAAAGAACTGCGTGAGACTCTGCTGGCTCACCAGAAAAATGAAATTACGGAACATTATATCTATGCCAGGCTGGCAAAGAAAGTCCAAAACCCCGAAAACCGGCGCATACTGGAGAAGATCGCCGACGACGAACTCAGGCATTACCATGTATGGCAACATATACCGGACAGGATGTGGCACCGGATCGATGGGAAATATGTAAATACTTCTGGATCAGCAGGATATTCGGTTTCACCTTCGGGGTCAAGCTGATGGAGAGAAACGAGGGGGACGCCCAGGACAATTACGCACTGTTGAGGGACGTGATTCCCGAGGTCGAGTCCATTATGCGTGAAGAGGATCAACATGAAGCCGCTCTGCTGCAACTCCTGGACGAAGAAAGACTTCGGTACACCGGCTCAATGGTACTGGGCCTGAGTGATGCCCTTGTGGAACTGACCGGAGCCCTCGCCGGACTGACGCTGGCGCTGCAAAATACAAAACTGATCGCCCTGACCGGTTCGATCACCGGCATTGCGGCGGCACTGTCCATGGGGGCCTCCGAATACCTATCGACAAAGTCGGAGAAGACCATCAAGAACCCCCTCAAGGCGTCCCTGTATACCGGAGCGACCTATCTGGTCACCGTAGTTCTTCTCATCCTGCCCTATCTTATAATGAAGAGCTACTATCTGTCTTTGGGATGCACCCTGACCGGCGCTGTTTCGATCATTGCGATCTTCAATTATTACATAGCCGTTGCACAGGACGAACCGTTCAGAAAACGATTCATCGAGATGACAGGACTTACTTTTGGTGTCGCTGCATTCAGCTTTCTTATCGGGTTCATCATACGCATCTTTCTCGGTGTCGATGTCTGAGAAACAAGAGGTCGGATTCCGACCAGGGGTGGCAAGGCGGAACGTTGGCAGGCGAATAACCGTGATGCTAAACAGCAGTCCTCAAGGCGGTAATGCCGCCCGTAACATCCGCACCAAGGTGAAACCGTATCACGCGGCGCCCTCCGGCCAGCAGTGCAGTTCTGTCACCCATGGCCTGTGCTCTCTTGAGGGCGGAAAAGGAAAGGGACGATGTTACTGATCCCATCTCGTCGGGGATGGGCAGATCCCGCTGATCATCGGCGGTCAACTGGATGAACAGGCCCCTGCCTGCGTCCCCCTTGTGCAGCTGGCCGGTCGAGTGGAGGTAGCGGGGACCATACCCGAAGGTCGTGGCAACCCGGTATCGGGCATGAATTTTCATTCTCAACTCATCAAGATCGTGATCGGTCTCATCCGTTTGCTGTATAAATGCCTGGATTGCCACATAGTCTCCCGGACCGGCCAGATCGAGAAATACGGAAAGGGCTTCTTTCGGACCGGCGGCTTTTACATTGCCATAGACCGCTATACTGCCCGACGTCAATACCGGATTTTCATGAGGCAGAGTACCGTTCCTGGTATATTCCGCCATCATCCGGCGGGCCATCACCTTGGCAGACTCGACATCGGGCTGATCAAAGGGATTGATCTTCAGGAACCATCCGGCAACCGCCGTCGCCATCTCCCAGAGGAAAAACTGTCCCCCGAGATCGTAGAGGTCATCGAGATAGATCCTCACGACGGGATTCCCCGCATCCTCCAGAGCAGCTACCTTCCTGTCGAGGGAATCGTCACCCGCCATCTTCAGATACACAAACAGCCGGTCATCACCGTATATTTCGGGCGGTCCCACGGGTTCGCCCACTACAGGCAGAATGCCCTTCCCCTCTTTCCCGGTGCTTTCGGCTATCAACTGTTCCACCCAGGCACCGAAAGAGGCGATGACGGGCGAAGTGATAACGGTCAGTTTATCCCTGCCCGCGAGGGCCAGTGCTCCGATCACTGCGCCCAGAATACCGCCCGGATTGCCCCGCTCCATCGACAGGACATCTTCCCGGCACCATTTCTCCATCGCCAGCGAAGAATGAAGGATACGATTGATATTCACTCCCATCAGAGCGGCGGGAAGCAAGCCGACATAGGAAAGGGCGGAAAAGCGGCCTCCGATATCGGGTGCATTGATCCATGTATCCATAAACGAGTATCGATGGGCCAGTTCGGCAAGCATCGAACCGGGGTCGGTAATGGCGATGAAGTGACCTCCGGCCTTTTCCGCTGTTTCCCTATTGGCTATCCAGTTGTAGAAGTATTTGAGCAGGGAGATGGTCTCTAAGGTAGTGCCGGACTTGCTGGCGACGATACAGAGTGTTCTGGCGGGATCGAGTTGTTCCGCACGGTACAGGATGGTAGCAGGGTCCGTACTGTCAAGAATATCAAGATCGGGGTATCCGTCACAAAGACCGAAGGATTTTCTGAATACTTCCGGAGCCAGACTCGAACCGCCCATTCCCAGCAGCAAAATATGGGTATAGCCGCGCGATTGTACATCACGTGCAAGGCGGTCAAGCCGATCCGTTTGTTCGTGCATCTTTCGCGTGATTCTCAGCCAGCCCAGCCTGCCTGCAATCCCGTCGGACTCCGGCTTCCACACGCTATAGTCGCCGGACCAGATACGATCCGTCACATTGTTTTTTCTGAGGTCGGTCAGGGCGTTTTCTATCAGGTCTCCGCATGTGCCCGGGCTGATCCTCAAACCGCTTGCCGGCATCCGTATGTACCTCAGATAGTTTTCAAACGTTTTCTGACAGCTTCAACGACACACTGCGGGGTAATACCGAATTTTTCATACAGGATCGATCCGGGCGCGCTGGCTCCGAATCCATCCATCCCGATAGCGGTTCCTTCGAGGCCCACATAGTGTTCCCATCCCAGCCTTATCCCCGCTTCTACCGCCACCCGTATCTTTACTGACGGCGGAAAAACGTGCTTTCTGTAATCTTCCGGCTGCCCATCAAAGAGTTCCCAGCATGGAAGTGAAACCACGCGAACCGCAATGCCATCCTCTGCACTCAGAATTTTACCGGCATCGAGCGCAATCTGCAGTTCCGATCCGGTACCGATCAGGATGGCATCCGGCGTGTCCCCGGACGACTCCCATACAGTATATCCACCCCGTTGCAGGCCATCTGCCGGGGTGGATTTCGAACGATCCAGGATCGGTATATCCTGACGCGAAAAGACCAGGGCGGTGGGACCTTTGTCGTTGAGCAGGGCGAACCTCCATGCTTCCACCGCTTCCGTCGCTTCGGATGGCCGGATAACCGTAAGTCCCGGCATGGCGCGGAGGCTCATCAGGTGTTCGATGGGCTGGTGTGTGGGGCCGTCCTCACCCACACCGATGCTATCATGGGACAGCACATAGATAACACGGGCACCCATCAGAGCGGCAAGGCGTATCGAGGGACGCATGTAATCCGAAAAGACGAAGAAGGTTCCCACAAAGGGAACGATCCCACCGTGGAGGGCCATGCCGTTTGCAATTGCCGTCATGGCGTGTTCCCGGACGCCGAAGTGTACATTACGCCCCTTGTAACTCCATTCTCCCCCTACGGCACCCTGTATATCCCTTTCTTTCGTCCTGGCCGCCTGAAAATCTCCGAATCCCTTCAGCCAGGTCAGCGTGGAGGGATTCAGGTCGGCCGACCCTCCTACCAGTTCGGGCAGAACCGGGGCGAGCGCCTGGAGGACCGCTTCGGATACCTTCCGGGTCGAAACCGGCTTCATATCCCCGCCAAACACAGGGAGTGATGCCTCCCAGTTCGGAGGAAGATCACCCTTCTGCACGCGTTCAAACCGGGCTGCGGCCTCCGGGCATGAACTTCTGTAATGCTCAAAAGTCGATTTCCATTCAGTTTCTTGTTCCTCACCCTTTTTCACGGCTCCGCGCATATGATCCCTGACCTCTTGCGGAACAAAGAGCACCGGCTCTGCCGGCCAGCAGAGATTCTTCCTCGCGGCGGCAACCTCATCCACCCCGAGAGGTGAACCGTGACAGGATGCGGTCCCCTGCTTTGCGGGAGATCCGTACCCGATGACCGTGCGTACCGCAATAATCGAAGGGCGCGAAGCCTCCTTTTTTGCGGATGTGATCGCCCGATCTATGGCTTCAATATCATTACCGTCTTCGACCCGTTGCACGTGCCATCCGCACGATTCAAAGCGTTGTTTCACGTCCTCGGTAAAAGAAAGTCTCGTTTCACCGGCAAGCGATATGAGATTGTCATCGTACAGGACGATCAGCTTTCCGAGCTTCAGGTGTCCCGCCAGCGAGCAGGCCTCGTAAGATATCCCCTCCATCAGGTCGCCGTCACCGGCGATGGCATAGGTATAGTGATCAACGATCTTCGCATCCGCGGTGTTATATACGGCGGCAAGATGAGCTTCCGCAATCGCCATACCGACCGCGTCCCCGATCCCCTGGCCGAGCGGTCCGGTTGTCACCTCCACCCCCGGCGTCGCTCCAAATTCCGGGTGTCCCGGTGCTTTGCTTCCCCACACCCTGAAGCCCTTCAGGTCATCAAGGGAAAGATCGTAACCGGTCAGATGAAGGAGCGCATAGAGCAGCATCGAGCCGTGCCCGGCGGAGAGTACAAAACGGTCCCTGTCCACCCATCCCGGATTCGAGGGGTTATGTTTCAGGTGTCTTGTCCAGAGGGTATAGGCCATCGCCGCACCCCCCATGGGCAACCCCGGGTGTCCCGATCGTGCCCCCTGTATCGCGTCAACCGCGAGAAAACGGATTGTATTGATGGAAAGTTCCGCCAATTGTTCTGTATTGTTATCACCCATGCTTTCTGTCAGCTCCTTGAAAAATATTGGAATAAAATCTGTTTGATCTCTCACAGTTAGCGAAGAAGTACACGGGGGAATTCCCCGCTGCGACCAGAAACAGACATGATCAAATCCACCCCTCTATTCGGGCCTTACTACTTGATTCCGTGACAATTCACAAGAAAAATGTCAGAAGAACCGGAGACCCTGCACAACCGAAATCACGGAAGATCGCGAAACTCGGCGGCCATTACGGTATGGTCGGACGGTTTCTCGGCACGTCGTGGTTTCAGATCGATGGAGCAGTCGATGGATCGATCGGCCAGGGACCGGGTCGCAAGGATATGATCGACCCGCCAGCCAAGCCCTCTGTCCAGTGCCGCTGGAACACGGTAGTCAAAGAACGCATACTGTCCCGCCTCCCCCGGATGATGTTTCCTAAAGATATCTATCAGCCCCCACGACGTCAGATCGTCAAAGGCCTCCCACACCTCGGGCGTAAAATCGACGTGTCCCATGAGCCGTTTCGGGTCATGAACGTCTATCTCTTCTCTGGCGACATTGAGATCGCCGCAACAGATGATGGGATCATCGGGCGAATAGTGACGTCCCAGAAAGCTGCGGAGGCGGGTAAGCCACTGCAGTTTGTATTGAAATTGAGGCAGCTCTTTATCCCTTCCCTGCGGAACATACAGGCTCAATACCGTTATACCGGAGAATACGCCCCGGATCAGGCGATCCGTATCAAAGGGCTCATGATCTTCCAGACCGGAAGATACATCCTCCGGGTTCTCCAGTGATGCTATGGCCACACCGTTGTATCGTTTTCCTCCGCTGTAGGTCACATGGTAGCCTGCCTGTTCAAACTCATTCACCGGAAACTGAGCGTCCTCGACCTTGGTTTCCTGCATGCACAGGACATCCGGGCGATTTTCCCGAAGCCACGGAATGATAATATGGAGACGTGACCGTATTGAATTCACATTATATGTAGCAATCTTAAACATAGGTATCACCTTTCAAATAACCTGAATCTGTAAAGGGCTTTTTTCTTCAGGACTATGGAACAGCCCCATAACACCGGCAATCTGTTCCGATGATCCGACGACAAACAGAACATCTTCCTCACGAAACGTCATATCCACATCGGGATTGGATATGACCTTGTCTCCCCTACGCATGGCCATTACGGTAACACCGTACTTCTTCCTCAGCCCGATCTGGGCCAGCGATTTTCCAATGATCGGTGCCCCTTTACCTAGCCGTAGCGCACTGATCTCGATATCAGGAATCTGAATCTTCAGATCGGTAAACGATGCCGACTCCCGAGCAAGGGACCGAAACATCTCATATCCATCGGACCGTACCTCGGTGACAAACTTCTCAATGGTATCGTGGGGGACAAGGTACTTGGTCAGGACACGGCTGAATATCTCAACCGATGTCTCAAACTCTTCCGGGATGACCTCATCGGCCCCCAAGTCATACAAGGCCGCCATTTCCTGGAAATAGCGTGTCCGTACGATGAGGTACACACGGGGATTCAGCGTACGGGCAATTTCTGTGATGCCGCGGGTCGCTGCGGGATCATTGATCGCGACTACGACAATCTTCGCATCCTGGATATCAGCGTGCCGGAACACCGACGCCTGTGCCGCATCGCCGTAACAGATCGGCTCACCATTCTTCCGTTCATCCCGGACGGTATCGGGATTCATCTCGATGATCACATAGGGAATATCCGCCACCTTGGCTGCCCGTGCAACGTTTCTGCCGTTCACCCCGAACCCGACAATAATCACATGGTCCTTTTTGCCTTCCGCAGTCATCTCCGGGATGGGATACAATCCCGTTCTGAGTCGTTCAGGAACCGGTCCCATCAATATGAAATCCGCCACACGGGGAGCAAAAGTCATAATGAAGGGCGTTGCCGCCATACCGAGGACGGAGAATGACAGGAACAGCTGGTACCCATCGCCGGAGAGCAGCCCGTGCTCTATGCCGGTTTTGGATAAAATAAAGGAAAACTCTCCGATCTGGCTGAGGGCAAGCCCGACCAGGATCGCCGTGCGCATTTGGAGACCCAATAGAAGGGCGGCAGACCCGGCGATAATCGCTTTGAGAGAAAGGACCACCGCTGTTATCAGGAGAATCAGACCGAGATGCTGAAAGAGAAAGGTTATGTCCAGCAGCATGCCGATGGAAACGAAGAAAAAGCTCATAAAGACATCCCGAAAGGGCAGGATGCTACCGAGGGCCTGGTGACTGTACTCGGATTCGGAGATGATCAATCCCGCCAGAAAGGCCCCGAGCGACAGAGAAAGTCCTATGCTAGAGGTCAGCCACGCAACCGCAAAGCATACGACAACGATGGTCAGCAGGAAAAGTTCACGGCTCCGCGTCCGAGCGATCTGATACAGAAACCGGGGAACAAGCCACCGGGCACAGACAATGGCCAGTGCGACGATCCCGATCCCTTTGGCGACAAGCACCAGAGAGTTCATGGTCAGATTCTCCGTTGCTCCGGCCAGCAGGGGTGTGACCAGGATCATCGGTACGATGATGATATCCTGAAAGATCAGGATCCCGAGTGTGGTACGCCCGTGGGGGCTGTCGATCTCAGCCCTCTCCTGGGTGAGTTTCAGGACAATGGCCGTGCTGCTGATGGCAACAAGAAATCCCATAAAGATCGCCTCACCGGTCGGCTGTCCCGTCTGCCTGGCCACGGCAAAGACGACTGCAATGGTCAGCGATACCTGGAGCATACCGCCGGCGAGAACTGACCGTTTGATCTGCAGCAGTCTGTTCAGTGAAAACTCGATCCCAATGGTGAAGAGCAACAGGACGACACCGACCTCGGAGAGGAGTTCTACCTCACGAACCGCCCCCACCAGTCCCAGCCCGTGAGGTCCTGCCAGTACCCCCGTCAGGAGAAATCCCACGATCGTGGGAATGCGGATCTGATGGCAGATAAAGGCCACAAGGACCGACAGTCCCAGTATGATAATACCGTAATTCAGCAGATGGATTTCCATACCACCCCACGTTTTTGTAATGTCCGCAACCGTTATCCAGATGGGAAATACAATATCATTCCGACAGGGGTTTTTCAAAAATATTCATGCAGCAGATACGATGAGCCCTATTAATTCACCCTTGAAGAGTAGAAGATGTCACCAATCGACAGGTGCATAGATGATTCTCTTCAACGTCCCGGTAAGAGCACTTGCAAACCGCATGAATTTTGTGTAGAACCCCGAGTAAATAACCGTAGCAGGGAGGGTGTATGAAAGCGTTGGTCACGTACTACTCGGAAACTGGTAACACGGAAAAGCTCGCCCGTGCAATCTACGAAGCCATTCCCATAACAAAAGAGATCGCCCCCGTTCAGGATGTGGTAACCGCCACGGGATATGATATCATATTCTGCGGATTTCCGGTTCTTGCCCACAGCGTACCGGGAAAGGGGCAGCCCTTTATCAAAGGACTCCCGGAAGGGCAAAAGGTAGCTTTCTTCTCAACCCACGGTTCTCTGAGGGGAGGGCACCTGCCAAAACAGGCCTTCGAACACGCCATCGGCCTCGCATCCAAGGCAACCATACTGGGCCACTTCAGCTGTAGGGGAACAGTTGACCCGAAAATTATTGAAGCCCTGATGCAGAAACCTGAACACAGGGCATGGGCTCAGGAAGCCCAGAGCGCCGATGGACACCCCGACCACGGGGATCTTGAGGACGCCAAAAAATTCGCCTTAGAGATGATCGCCAAGATTGGTTCATAACCAGGAAGGCCATCACTGTTTCGTACGACACCATTACACTGAGGAAGGAAATGACAGACCGGGGGCAGCACAGCCCTTTCCGGTACATGCCAAGCGAGATCGTTCCTGAGTGTAATGAGCGTCGGAGTATACCCAAAAGACATCGGTGCTGCATGCCTGACAGGCAACGGAAAGACCAGAGGAACAAATGGAAAAGGTACGTATCATATCCCGATTGTATACACTCATTAATTCCCTTTCTGAAGAGCAGCGCATATCTCTTCTGAAAGAGCTTTCCCGCAATGAATTGCCGAAATATATTTTCAAGCTGATTATCGATATGCCCGACGATCAGCATCAGATTATGATCGATCAACTGGAAGCAATGATAGCGGAAGAACGCCTCTGGGATGAGGGTCAGATAAAGGTCCTGAATATCGATTCACGACGGGGATCAAGGAAATCCTGTTTTATTCTGGTTGATCTTTCGGCCGATGACCGTTCTTCGCAAGAAGTAATGCGCGATATCAGCATCAACGGTGCGTTCATTCAAACCGGTCAATCTCTCGAAATCGGTAAGAGGATCATCCTGTCTTTTTCGGTTCCCGATTTTGAAAAATCGTTTGAAGTGACAGGGGAGGTTGTACGGTATACCAGCGAGGGGATCGGGGTTAAGTTCGTAAACCTGAGCGAAAAGCAACAGGATATTATGAAGCAGTTTATCGAAAGTATGGGAAAGAGCTAATCTACCATACTTTCTCCCGCAGGTAGTGTCCGTATAGTGATTACACTGCCCGGATTCATGAAATACTCAAACAGTGGCGGGTCATCTCATCTTGCGGATGCGCACCTCGATATCTCTATCATCTCTCAGTAATGCAACAAGCCGGGAAGTATCCGTATCCCCGTAATGATAGGGGTACAGCACCGCCGGTCTGAAGGCCCTGGCAGCGTCGGCAACCATCTCAGGCGTCATGGTATAGGGAAGATTCATCGGTAAGAAAGCACAATCAATCCCTTTCAATGCCTTCATCTCCGGTATGTTCTCGGTATCACCGGCAATATAAACCTGCTTGTCACCAAAGGTCAGAACATATCCGTTCCCCTCTCCCTTGATGTGGTAGGGCTGTTCGTTATCACGCCTGTGGACAAGATTGTAAGCCGGAAGAGCCCTGACCGGAATTCCCATCACCGTCCTGGCATCCCCATTTTTCATGACCACACCCCCCACTACGTTCCGTGCACAGAGGTCGGTGAGGACCACCACCGTTTTTTCAGTCCGTACCTGTTGCAGTGCGGCGGGGTCAAGATGATCACCGTGATGGTGGGTAAAAAAAATGATATCGGCCTTGGGAAGTTTCCCGTAATCGGCGAGCCGCCCGTAGGGATCGATGTGAATGACTTTCCCGTCAAAGGCAAGCATCAGAGTGCCATGACCGATAAACGTGATTTCCAGATCACCGGCAGATGTCTTGATACTATCCTTTTCAAACGGTTCCTGAGCGGCGGCCGGACTGAAACTCAACGCAACAAAGAGCATCACCGCACAAATTAATCGTACCATAGTTCCCCCTCCTTCGGGCACAAGGACCGTCTTTATACGGTTTACGGTAAATCGCTCGTACGACATATACTGGGTGCACCCTTCCTGATCCGGGTACCCTTAATCTCTCCTGCCTGTGCTTTTATGATACCGTTGATAATGAGGAATTTTCAAGTTTTATTGCACCATCTGATAATATGATGCACGGACAAATACTATGAAAAATCGATTAGATACACCCTATCGATGGCTTCGTAATGCCATAACAGATTTTCTGCGGCAGAAAAAGTAAATTTCCATTCGTAGGACTTTCCCTCATAAGAGTCATGTTTACGTACTTCTTCCACCGCAATATCTATCAAGAAATGACAGGGGCTTTCCATTATGTTTTCTATCCCGGGTCGGCCACCCCACTTTTCTTTTTCTTCTCATCGATATCTCCCGGATATGATATCGCCTGCTGGCTTCGGCTTCCGGTGCGGATTCGGACCACCTCTTCCACGGGATAGACAAAGATCAGTCCGTCACCCGGTTCGCCCGTATAGGCGGCTTTGAGAATAGCTTGAATCGTATCTTCCAGATTGCGCTCGCTCAGAACAATATTAATCTGTATCTTGGGAAGCATATCCACCTGGTAGGTCCCGGAACGACCCGTCAGTTTAATCCCTCCCTGACGGCCGTGCCCTCGAATTTCAAACATATTCAAGCCCATAATCCCAATATCCGTGAGAGCATCTTTAACATCGTTGACTTTGTCTTCTCGAATAATTGCCTCTATTTTTTTCAGCATATCATCATCTCCTCGAAATACAGTACTTCTGGGATTACTAATACGACCTCTCTCCATGAGAGCTGATATCAAGACCGACTTCTTCTTCCATGGGAGTTACTCTCAGTCCGATACTCACATTGAGAAGCTTGGCGATAATATAGGTTCCCACAAAGGAAAAGACGATGGTGACCACGATAGCAAGAAGCTGAATGCCGATCTGTCCGGGATTCCCCGCAAAGAGCCCGTTACCGCCGGCGGCATTCACAGCAGTCGTGGCAAAGAGACCCGCGGCAATCATCCCCCAGACACTCGACACTCCATGGCAGGCCCACACATCCAGAGATTCATCCAGACTACGCTTCTCCCGGTATCGCATGGCATAGTAGGACAGTGGAGCGGCAACCGCACCAAGGCTCATAGCCGCCACTGGGGTAATGAACCCTGAAGCGGGAGTCACCGCCGCAAGTCCGACAACCATCCCCGTGGCAATTCCCAAGGTACTGGGACGACCGTCCAGCCAGGATAGAATCATCCATACCAAACCGGCCGTTGCCGCTGAGGTATTGGTCGTCAGGAGGGCATTTACCGCCACACCGTTTGCAGCCAGAGCGGAACCGGCATTGAATCCGAACCATCCCACCCAGAGCAGCCCGGCCCCCAGAACCGTCAGGGGGATATTATTGGGCTCCATGGGAGCCTTGCCATATCCCTTGCGTGGCCCTATTACCAGGGCGAATGCAAGGGCCGAGAAACCCGCAGCTATATGTACAACGGTTCCTCCGGCGAAGTCCAAAACTCCCATCTCCCGCAGCCATCCGCCCGCTCCCCATACCCAGTGGCACAGAGGATCGTAGATCAGCGTAGCCCAAATCAAACTGAAGAGGAGAAAACTTTTAAATTTTACCCGTTCAACAAAGGCACCGGTAATCAGCGCCGGAGTAATGACCGCGAACATCATCTGAAAGGCGGCAAAAAGGCCCTGGGGGATCGTTGAACTGTAATCTCCGTTTGGCAAAGCGCCTACCCCGTTCAGACCCGCAAAATTAAGCCCACCGATGAATCCCTTAATGTCCGGACCAAATGCAAGGGAATATCCGACAAGTACCCACTGAACGCCTATGAGAGCCATGAAAACATAACTCAGTGTTAAGGT